>Ga0070724_10001510_pt1 | contig 13773 bp, 16 predicted proteins | sample tdDd001_FD_67278 | JGI IMG/M metagenome (GOLD analysis project Ga0070724, IMG submission 67278) | Marine sediment microbial communities from the Atlantic coast under amendment with organic carbon and nitrate - tdDd00.1 | ecosystem: Environmental > Aquatic > Marine > Coastal > Sediment | place...
AGAATATAATCGGGGTTATAATGACTGGCATGGGTGCTGATGGTGCAAAAGGACTTGCAAATATTAAACAAATGAATAAGGCACATATTATTGCTCAAAATGAAGAAAGTTGTGTGGTCTTCGGAATGCCTAAGTCGGCAATTGCTGAAGGCGTGGTTGACAAAGTTGTATCGTTGAATGAAATCACAAGTGAAATCCTGAAAGCCATGGGGGTGTAAATTTATGGACATGAGTCAATATCTCGAAATCTTTATTGATGAATCAAAAGAACATTTGCAGCATATGAATACTATATTATTAGATCTAGAAAATAACACTGAGGACCTTAATTTACTTAATGAGATTTTCCGTATAGCTCATACTATTAAAGGTATGGCAGGAACTATGGGCTTCACTCAGGTTGCGAATGTAACGCATGAAATGGAAAATGTGCTTCATAAAGTTAGAAACGGTGAAATTCCAGTTACTACAGTAATTGTGGATGTACTATTTGAGTGTTTCGATATGCTCGAGGATCATATTACATCTCTTGAAAGTACAGGTCAAGAAAGTAGCACTGACGCTTCAGAACTGGTTGTAAAACTACAAACCATTCTTGTGAATAAAGGTTACTTAACTCCCGTGGATGGAACGACGGAAACAAAAGCGCCTGTAGAAGAGGCTGAGACGAAAATTGTGGTTTCTCAGGCGGTTAGTTCAAGTGAGTTTAACTTAGATATATCTGATATAGGAGACGTTCTTAAGCAAGCGATAGATCAAGCGCTTCATCCTCTTAAGATCAGAGTAACACTTGATGAGAACTGTATGTTGAAAGCAGCTAGATCATTCATAGTGTTTAATACACTTGAGCAGTTTGGTGAAATTGTAAAATCATATCCGTCTGCGGAAGATATTGAAGATGAAAAGTTTGAAGAAGGTTTTGAAATTCTTTTCATCACAAATATGGATGCAGAAGCTACTAAGCTGGAAATATTGAATATCTCTGAAATTGGTGATGTTATTGTCTCAGAAATAGAGTCAAGTGAGCTTGTATTATCTGAAGTTACAGAAGTTGAAGACGTTGAGGAAGTTGAAGACGTTGAAGAAGTTGAGGTTGAAGAAATAGAGGAAGATGCAGTTGCAGTTCCTACTACAAAGAAAACATCAGCTAAAAAAGCGGCTAAAGCGTCCGACGAAAAGAAACAAATGAAAGAAAAAGCCAAAACATCAAAAACAGTTCGAGTTGATATAGATCGTCTGGATAACCTTATGAATCTAGTCAGCGAGCTTATTATTATTAAAACTAGACTTGAGGTTGCTGAAGAAATTGGCGATAGTTCAAACATGGATGACGCTGTTGAGTATCTAGAACGAATTACGACAAGTCTTCATGATGCTGTAATGAAAGTTCGAATGGTTCCTGTAGAAAGAACATTTAATAGATTCCCTAGAATGGTTAGAGACTTATCTAAAGATTTAGGAAAGAATATTCAACTTGTTATGTCGGGTGAAGAAACTGAAGTAGATAGAACGGTTATCGACGAAATTGGAGATCCGCTCATTCATCTAATCAGAAATTCAATTGATCATGGCATTGAATCACCAGAAGACAGAATGGCAGTAGGCAAGTCAGAAAATGGTACTGTTGCTCTTCGAGCATATCCAGATGGAAATACAGTTGTTATTGAAGTTGAGGATGACGGTGGCGGTATTGATCCGGACAAAATTCTTGAAATCGCTCGGGAAAAGGATGTTGTGACAGATCGTGAAGTTGAAATGATGACACCTCATGACATTATTAATTTACTGTTTAGACCTGGATTCTCAACGGCAGAAAAGATAACCGATTTATCGGGTCGTGGTGTTGGTCTTGACGTTGTTAAAAACAAAATTGAGTCTCTGAATGGTACTGTTGAAGTTGACTCTGAGCTTGAGAAAGGTAGTAAGTTTACAATTCGACTACCACTGACTCTTGCAATAATACAAGCGCTTATGGTCAACTTGGCTGATGAGAAGTATGCACTTCCTTTGAACAATATTAAAGAAATTACTACGATTGAACGATCATCAATCAGTATGGTCCAAAATCAAGAGGTTGTTCTTTACAGAAATAAGACCCTTCCAATTATTCGACTCAGTGAAGTTCTAGAAGTTCCATATAAAGAGGAACTAGCTGAGAAAAAAGAAATGATCGTTGTAATTGTGAGAAAAGGCGAATTAGAAGCTGGTCTTGTTGTTGATAGTCTTATTGGTCAGCAAGAGATCGTTATTAAATCTCTTGGTAGATACCTTACAGGAGCTAAAACTATCGCTGGTGCAACTATTCTAGGTAATGGTAGTGTGGCTCTGATCGTAGACCCAAATCAACTTCTGTAATTCAGATTGTACAAAGGAGAGATAGCCATGAGTAATATTCAAGAATACGTAGTATTCAAGGTTAATGAAGAGTCCTATGGAATTGATATAAAATACGTTGAAAATATTGAAAAAATGCTTCCTATTACGCGCGTTCCTTATGCAGATAATTATGTAGAAGGTGTCGTGAATCTTCGTGGTAATGTTATACCTGTTATTGATCTGAGAAAAAGATTTTCCATTCCTAGGGAGGATTTTACAGATGAATCAAGAATTATTATTGTGAACTACAAAGAATATACAGTGGGTATGATCGCTGACTCTTCATCTGAAGTTTTCCAGATTGATAGAGAAAGTGTTGACCCTGCACCAAGTATTAAGGCTGGAAGTGACGACTTCGTGCGAGAAATTGGTAAGCATGAAGGTCGAATTGTAATGTTGATTGATCTCAAAAAGGTTCTTGGAATCGAGAGCATTGAAGCCGAATAATCCAAGACAGGAGAGTGCTTATGAAAGGTTACATTGAGCAGATGGATACGATGGTCATCGATGTTCTTAAAGAAATTGGGAATATTGGGGCCGGTAATGCTGCAACAGCTCTTGCTAAAATGATTAATAAAAAGGTAGACATGAACGTACCAAAAGTTAATGTACTTGACTTTGCAGAGGTTCCAGAGCTTCTTGGAGGAGCTGAAGAACAAGTTTGTGGTATCTTCTTTAAAATTGAAGGCGATATTGACGGAAGTATAATGTTTGTTTTAGGCCTTCAGGACGCATTGACACTTGTTGGGCTGTTAATGCCACGTGAAGAAAACACGATGGATGAATTTACATTCTCCGCTCTTAAAGAAATTGGCAACATATTATCAGGTTCTTATATATCATCATTATCAGGCTTGACTAACCTGAATATTAAGATTTCCATTCCATCCATAGCGATTGATATGGCAGGCGCGGTGCTTAGTGTTCCAGCCATAGAGTTTGGACAAGTTAGTGATAAAATACTCATTATTGAGAATGAATTTATCGAACTTATAGAGGATGATTCCATTCGAGGATTCTTCTTCTTAGTGCCTGACTTGGAGTCTTATGACACTTTGTTTGGGAGCTTAGGAATAAAGCTATGAGCCAAGTATTAAAGGTTGGGATGGCAGATTTGAAAGTTACAGGTCCACCAGAAGTCTTGTCAACTCTTGGATTGGGATCCTGTATTGGAATATGTTTATATGATCCTGTTACAAAAGTGTCAGGGTTAGCTCATATAATGCTTCCATCAAGTAAAACAATTAGAAATAACACAAATCGTGCGAAATTTGCAGATACTGCAATTGACGACATGATTGATGTAATGATCGACAAAGGCGCCAATAAAAGGCGCCTTGTCGGTAAGATTGCGGGTGGCGCTCAAATGTTCTCGTTTTCAAGCAGTAATGACATGATGAAAATTGGAGCTCGTAATGCAGAGGCTGTTCGATCAATTCTTAAAGATCTAAGGATACCAATAAAAGCTGATGACACTGGTGGAAACTTTGGTCGAACTATCGAGTTTTACCCGGAAGATGGAAGGCTGTTAATTAAAACAATTGGACACGGTACTAAGACAGTCTAATCAAGAATCTCAGCAAAAGGGGACGGGTATGGCATGTCAAGAAATCTTAGCGAGTACTGGAAGGCGTATAAGAATGATGGCAGCCAAGACGCCAAAGAAACTTTAATTGTCGAATATATTGAGCTTGTAAAGATCATTGCAGGACGACTTTACTCGTCTTTTAATGCGAACGTCGAATTTGATGACTTAGTAAGTTACGGCATTATAGGATTGATTGATGCAATAGAAAAATTCGATATAAAAAAAGAAGTGAAATTTGAAACGTATGCCAACATTAGAATACGAGGTGCAATAGTAGATCAAATTCGTGCACTTGATTGGATTCCAAGAAGCACTCGTCAACGATTTAAGCAATTGGATGAAGTGCTTAGCAAGCTTCATAATACTTACGGTGACGATTTCACTGACGAAATGGTTGCTGGTGAAATGAATATGTCTGTTGCTAATCTAAGTAAATTCATGGGCGAAGCCTCCACACTTTCGGTTATCTCGTTAGATGAAAAGCTTTCGGAAAATTCCAATTTTAGCGTACGTTCAGAAGACCGAGATATTAGCCCGGAAGGTAATCTTTTCGAGAAGGAAACAAAGAAACTTCTTATGGAGAAAATCGAATCATTACCTGAAAGAGAAAAGATGATTATTAATCTGTATTATTTCTCGGAGCTAACATATAAGGAAATCGCAAATATACTTGAAATATCTGAGTCAAGAATTTCCCAGCTTCATTCAAAAGCAATACTGAAATTACGCGGGGCTGTTGAAGATCTATATTAGAGACGAATGGCAGGTGGTCAATATGACGAAAGAAAATACGGCAGAAGAACAAGGTAAAGAACCAGTACTTAAAACGACACTTGCAGGAGATTACTATTCAGCTACACTTACAGTTGATCCTGGAGAAAAACCGGAAAAGGTGACCCATAATTTTATCTTGGATGCTCTAAAAGAAAAAAACATAACAGTTGGTATTGATTTGGATGTTGTGAGCTCAATTGCTGACAATCCGGCAAATGTTAAAACCGTAGTTATAGCGAAGGGAAAACCACATCAGAATGGACGAGATGGAGAGATCAAGTATTTAGTTGATATTCATCATGAAGCGAAGCCGAAAATGCTTGAAGATGGAACAGTAGACTTCAAAGACATGGACGCTTTTCTGACGGTTCGAGTTGGTGACGTTCTTGCTGAGCGAATTAATCCTACAGAAGGTACTGACGGATTGACGGTTACAGGTAAAGTAATAAAAGCAAAACCTGGAAAGATTGCTAATTTCAAATTTGGAAAAAACGTTCAGGTTTCTGAAGATGGCATGAGCATTATCGCAGAGAAGAACGGCACAATAAAAATGGATGGCGTTAAAATTTCAATCATTGAAGTGCTAGAAATTAAAGGCGATGTTGGTGTTCGTACAGGAAACGTTCAATTCAAAGGAAAAATTTTAGTGACAGGCAATGTTCTCACTGGATATGAGATAGATTGTGACGGCGACCTTGAAATACAGGGTGTTGTAGAAGGAGCTCATCTTAAATGTACAGGGGATATTATTGTGGGTTTCGGTATACAGGGTCGGGACGAAGCAGTCGTTGATTGTCAAGGCAATCTAATGAGCCGATTTATTAACAATTGTTCTGCAAATGTTAAAGGCAATATTGAAGCCGATGCTATTATGCATTCGAAAATCATATGTGACGGTGAAATCAAGGTTTCTGGTAAAAAGGGACTTCTGGTTGGTGGCGAGATTAAAGCCAAGGAACAGATAACCGCGAAGGTAATAGGCTCAGATATGGGAACGCAAACGAAAATCACCCTAGGTGTTGACTCAGAGCTTATTGAACGATACCAGTTTTTAGCAGATAAAATCAAAGAGCTTCGTGAGAGCACTAAAAAACTCGATCAAGCCATAAACATGATTAATCGACAAATGAAAGCAGCACCAGGTAATGCTCAGTTAAAAGGTATGCTTAACAAAACAAAACTTAGTAAGATTGAATATCACAATGAGTTGACGGGTTTTGCAACTGAACTCAAAGAACTTCAAGAAAGAATTAATACCTTGCAAGGTTCTAAAGTTATAGCATCTGAGGTTTACCCAGGCACTAAGATCACAATAGGACATTCACATTATAATGTTAAAAACCTTCTTAAGGATGCTGAAATTTGTAAGTACGAAGGAGAAATTACAACTGTACGCAGATAGATGAGGTGTTATTATGCCACTAAGACCTATTGATATGCAGGTGATACTTCCAAGAGTGCAAAGTTTTAATCATGCAAAAGAGACCATTGTTCATAAAGAAGCAAATACTATGCACCAACAACAATTGACAAATACTGAACAAGCAGAACGAAAATTGAAACAAGTGAATCAAAATAAGCAAAAAGAAGAAGAAAAGATAAAAAAAGAAGAGAGTCGACAGCGCGAGAAGTACAATAAAAGAAAAGCTAGAAGTAAAGATGATGAAGATAAAGACAAAGACGAAGATGAGTCAAAGGATGAAAAAGAGCTGAAAGATCAAAATAAAGGTCTAGGCTACCACAGATTCGATATGAAAGTGTGAAGATATGAGCGGTATACTGAGCATTACTATCGGCGCATTCATCGTACTCTCCTCATTTTTTTTGATACGCAAAGAATTAGTTCGTGCGAATCGAGAAAGCAAAAGGTCTTTTAACAGTTTAAGTGATGAAAATGTTAATCAGGTCATGCAGTATCTTAGGAAAATTGAAAAAGAGCTGGATGACCTTAATGCTTCCTATTATGAAATTGTTTCAGATCTTGAAGGTAAGTATAGTGTGCACGATAAAGAAATTGAGATCCTTCAAGAGCGTCTTGAAGCAATCAAGATATACAAACCTAAAAAAATGGATTCAGTTGGAGCTATAGGTCGAAGAACAAAATCATCTCACCAGAGTAATGATACTCAAAGTTCAGAAGTCGATGAGCAAGAATTAATCTGTCAAAATGCGGTTAGAATGAAGCAAGAAGGCATGTCTATAAGCCAAATTGCTAGAAAATTGGATATTGGAATTGGGGAACTACAGCTCTTGTTAAAAACCAAAAGATAACACCGAATAAAAAAGTAGATTAGTTTGTATAAAATAGTCTATTTATGTTGCTCGGTGTTTTGTACTGTGGTATAATATTTGAGGTGATATTACACACCCGTTGCAATTATCAGGCGGTGCCGCAAGGTTCCTGGTAAGTTGAGTAACGGGGAGGGAAAACTTAAGGAGGACATTTACATGTCAGTAATTTCAATGAAACAACTTCTAGAAGCCGGCGTACATTTCGGTCACCAAACTAGAAGATGGAATCCAAAAATGGCTAGATACATCTTTACAGAAAGAAACGGTATCTACATCATCGACCTTCAAAAAACAGTTAAGAAGGTAGAGCAAGCTTACGACTTCATTAGAGAAACTGCTGCTGATGGCGGTAAAGTTATCTTTGTTGGTACTAAGAAGCAAGCTCAAGAATCAATCGAAACAGAAGCAAAGCGTGCTGGTATGTACTTCGTTAACCAAAGATGGTTAGGTGGTATGCTGACTAACTTTAAGACTATCAAGAAGAGAATTGATCTACTTGAGAAGCTTGAAAAAATGGAAGAAGACGGCACTTTCGAAGCGCTTCCTAAGAAAGAAGTTCTAAAGCTACGTCTTAAAAAAGACAAGCTTGAGAGATTCTTAGGCGGTATCAGAGAGATGACAGACCTGCCAAGAGCTATGTTTGTTGTTGATCCTAAGAAAGAAAAAATCGCTATCGCTGAAGCACGTACACTGGGTATTCCAGTAGTTGCTATCGTTGATACTAACTGTGATCCTGACGAAGTAGATTTCGTAATTCCAGGTAACGATGATGCTATTCGTGCGGTTAAACTTCTTGCTGGTAAAATGGCTGACGCATGTCTTGAAGGTATGCAAGGCGAGTCTATGGAAGAAGCACCTGTAGAAGCGTAGATAGACATAAAAAGGTAAGGGGAGACTCTTACCTTCTTTTATAAGAATCGGGTTTTAAGATTTCGAGGAGGAATTCCAATGGCAGTAACAGCTGCAATGGTTAAAGAACTGCGTGAAAAAACAGCCGCAGGTATGCTTGATTGTAAAAAAGCTCTTGTTGAAAAAAATGGTAACATGGAAGAAGCAGTAGATTTCCTTCGTGAAAAAGGACTTGCAAAAGCAGCTAAAAAAGCTGGTCGTGTAGCTGCAGAAGGTATTGTAACTTCTTACATCCATGGTGGCGGACGTATCGGTGTTCTAGTTGAAATCAACTCAGAAACTGACTTCGTTGCAAAGAACCCTCAATTCCAAGAATTTGGTAGAGACGTAGCAATGCAAATCGCTGCTTCAAACCCTCAATATGTTAGACGTGAAGAAGTTCCTCAAGAGGATATTGATAGAGAGCGTGAAGTACTTAAAGCTCAAGCGTTAAACGAAGGCAAACCAGAGCACATCGTTGATAAAATGGTTGTTGGTCGTATTGAAAAATACTACAAAGATGTTTGTCTACTAGAGCAAACTTTCATCAAAAACCCTGATATCACAATTGAAACACTTCTTAAAGAGAAAATCGCTACGATTGGTGAGAACCTATCAATCCGTCGTTTCTCTCGTTACGAAGTTGGCGAAGGTATTGAAAAGAAAGAAGAAAACTTTGCAGAAGAAGTTGCTAAGCAGCTTCAAGCATAATTTCTTAATTGATTTCTCAAAAGAGAACACATTCGTGTTCTCTTTTTTAAAGCGGGTATACAGTTCTAAATAGAGAAACAGGTTTATAAATTAAGGGTTACTTTGCGTATTTATAATGCATCACATTAGTGGTGTAATCTTTAATGTGTATGAAATGCTTGTCTAGAAGATACTGGATTACTTCTTATATTGAAAAAAATATATATGATTTTGCAAATTTAGCAGGGTTATAGGGTAGATTTGTAGAATCTTTTCTTTGGAATGGAGGTATCTTTTTTTGAAACCTAAATATAAAAGGGTCATACTTAAACTTAGCGGTGAAGCATTAGCGGGCGAAAGAGGATTCGGCATTGATAATATCACTGTTGATTCTGTAGCTGAGCAAATTAAAGAACTAATCGACATGGGCGTACAAGTTGCAATTGTCATTGGTGGAGGCAACTTCTGGAGAGGTCGTACACATGATGCTATGGAACGTTCTACAGCTGACTACATGGGTATGCTTGCTACAGTAATAAACTCACTGGCAATTCAAGATGCTGTTGAGAATCTAGGTCTACAATCTCGTGTTATGTCAGCGATTGAAATGAGACAAATTGCCGAACCTTATATTCGCCGTCGTGCAGTTCGTCATCTTGAGAAAGGTAGAGTTGTAATATTCTCTGCTGGAACGGGTAATCCATTCTTCTCAACAGATACAACCGCTGCATTAAGAGCTGCAGAAATTGATGCAGAGCTTATTCTACTTGCGAAAAAGGTAGATGCAGTTTATGACTGTGATCCAATGCTTAATCCAGATGCGAAGAAAATTGATAAGATTAATTACATTGATGTTATCAATCAAGGTTTAGGTGTTATGGATACGACTGCTATCACTTTATGTATGGAAAATAATATTCCAATCCAAGTATTTGGGCTTAAAGGTACCGACAATATTAAACGCGTAATACTAGGGGAAGAACTAGGAACTATAATTAAGGAGGATTAATACCTTATGCATAATCAAGTACATAAATCCATTGGCGAAAAAATGGACAAAACGCTCAGTGTTCTGAAGGAAGAGCTGCAGACTATTAGAGCTGGCCGTGCAAATCCGCATATTCTAGACAAAATTGTGGTTGAATACTATGGTTCTCCAACAGCGCTTAAACAACTTGCAAATATTACTGTTCCTGAGCCGAGAATGCTTCAGATCAACCCTTATGATGTAACTTCGATTACTGATATCGAAAAAGCCATCATGAATTCTGATCTAGGTATGAACCCATCGAACGATGGTAAAATCATTCGTCTTTCTGTACCAATGCTTACTGAAGAGCGTCGTAAAGACCTTGTGAAGCAAGTTAAGAAAACTGGCGAAAATGCTAAGGTTGCTATTCGTAACGAGCGTCGTGAAGCGAATGACAAGCTTAAAAAGATGAATAAAGACAATGACCTTACTGATGATGATCTAAAATCAGCTGAGGATAAAGTTCAAAAAATGACTGACAACCATATCAAGAATATTGATGATCTTGTTAAATCAAAAGAAGCTGAAATTCTGGAGGTATAGACCTTGCAGATCCCAGACGTTCTGGGTTTAAATTTGAATGAAGCTAGAAGAGAGATTCGGACAAATTGTCCGAATCTCTCAATTATCATTCAAGAAACCCATTCAAGAAAAGAACCTGAATTCCTTGGTATTGAAGTAGCGAAGGTTATTAAACAAGAGCATAATGACCAAGAAATCAGATTGCTGGTTGCCTTTTTTGGTGACGTTTATACTGATAAAATTAATCGGTAATAGAAGTGAAACAAAATGCGATATAAATTGATTTGTAATTCATTTAATTTATATGGGAAAGCGGCCAATGTAAATTGACCGCTTTCCCGAATAAGTTCGACTCTGAGCATAACCGCAGTTAAGATTATGACCGCAAAGGGGAAATTGAAGTGAAAAATCATGTACCAGTGCATATAGCACTCATAATGGATGGGAATGGAAGATGGGCAAAAAAAAGAAATCTTCCTAGACTAGCAGGACATAAAGCTGGTGTTGAAGCACTTCGAAATGTAATCGAAAGAGCTGGAGATCTGGGTGTTAAACATCTGACTTTCTATGCATTTTCAACAGAAAACTGGAAAAGACCAGAAGATGAAGTTCTTGGACTTATGAACTTACTTGTGGTGTATTTAAAGTCTGAAACAAAGAAACTACATGAGAATAAAATCAAAATTAATGTGATTGGTGACATCTCAGGACTTCCAAAGTTGGCGCAATCTGAATTAAGGAAATCAATGAATTTAACTGCAAATAATGATTCCTTGACGGTTCATATCGCACTTAATTACGGATCGCGAGATGAAATTATAAGAGCTGTGAAGAGCGTTTCTGAAAAAGTGAAGAATGATGAGATTTTGCCTGAAGATATTACCGAGGAGACTTTTGCTCAAAGTTTATATACTGGTGGTGTCCCGGACCCTGATCTTATGATTCGAACATCTGGAGAAATTAGACTCAGCAACTTTTTACTATGGCAATTGGCATATTCTGAATTTTACTTTACAGATAAGTATTGGCCAGATTTTGATGGTGACGCACTAGAGGCTGCCATTGAAGAATATCAAAATAGACACCGCAGATTCGGCAAATTATAGGAGGCATAAGTATGTTAAAACGACTTATTTCAAGCATAGTCGCACTGCCCATCTTATTTTTTGTTGTATTTATGGGTGGCACGTATATTCAAATCGCAGCACTTTTACTAAGTCTTATGGGTCTTTATGAATTCTATCATGCATTTAGACAAGCAGGGTATCAACCCTCTGCAAAACTGGGGTATACATTCACAATTTTATTATATGGTTTAGGATTCATTGAAGCAGGTCCAACATTTTATATTGGCGTTGTATTTATGTTCCTTTATACAGTTTTAATTTACAATGTACTAAGTAAGCATGAAGCAATACTAGATATGTCATTGACATTCCTTGGTTTCTTTTATGTTGCATTCTCGTTCTTCCATGTTGCGCTTATTGCGTCAGTGGATACAAACTTCTTTATATGGTACATATTTATACTTGCATGGGGTTCCGATACGTTTGCTTACTTCGTGGGTAAATTTTTTGGTAAGCGAAAGCTCATTGAGCACGTTTCGCCAAAGAAAACTGTGGAAGGCTCTGTGGGCGGATTATTAGGCGCAACATTATGTTCAGTGTTATTCGCCTATTTCTTTAAACCCGAGTTTGTGCCTTTCGCCATATTCCTTGGCTTAATAGGTAGCGTTCTGGCTCAAAGTGGTGACTTAATCGCATCAAAAATTAAAAGATATTGCGGTATAAAGGATTTTGGGAAGATTATGCCTGGTCATGGTGGGGTTCTCGACCGTTTTGACAGCATTATTTTAACAGGACCATTTATTTACTACTTCATCTTTTTATACATGAAGTGGCCATTGTAGCCGATGAACTATCTTATAACCAATTTTTAATCTATGGTTGTAGGAAAATTCTAATTTGTGATTTGTATAATGAAAAGTGAAAATGTAGCCCACAGCAATTTAACGCTGTGGGCTTTTTGTATCTTATATTATGAACAGCGAGAAATGGTGTGAAAGATTTCATAATTGAGAAGTTGTTATAGAAGTAGCGTATTGTGCGTTAGATCGTTCGAATTACGCTATTAGAAAGTAAACTTTAAAGCCTCAAGATGAAATTTCATAGCCGACTTACAAAATGTTCACGGAATGGTTACTATTTTTCATGTGGTTATCTGTTATAATAGTAGTACAAAACGTTCAGGAGTGAATTAGATGAAAAACATAGCAATTCTAGGATCTACTGGTTCTATAGGAACACAGTGTCTTGATATAATCTCAGATTATCCAGATAAATTTAAAGTAAGTGCACTTAGCTGTCAATCAAATATTGACTTGCTTCGTGAACAGGCTGAGCTGTTTAAACCAGAACACATTACGGTCTTCTCAGAAGATGCGTATCAAACATTAAAGAGAGAAGGGCTCTCATATCCAGTGCAGATTCATCACGGAATGGAAGGCCTTCTTTCTATTGTTCGATTAGAAGACGTTGATGTGGTGCTGACGTCTGTTGTTGGAAACATAGGACTTCTTCCTACTGTTGAAGCTATCAACGCAGGTAAGGATGTGGCTTTGGCAAATAAAGAGACTCTTGTTACTGCGGGCTCAATTATAATGCCGCTCGCACGTGAAAAGGGTGTGAGCATTCTCCCTGTTGATAGCGAACACAGTGCTCTTTTTCAAGCACTTCAAGGTAACACGAAAAAGAGTATTAGAAGAATTATTCTGACAGCATCAGGCGGACCGTTTCGCGGCAAGTCAAAAGATGAGTTACAGAACGTAACTGCGAGAGAAGCACTCAAGCATCCAAATTGGTCGATGGGTCGGAAAATATCTATAGACTCAGCGACTCTAATGAATAAGGGACTAGAAGTAATTGAAGCAAAGTGGTTGTTTGATGTAGAGCCGGATGAAATTGACGTTGTGGTTCACCCAGAATCAATTATACATTCTATGATAGAGTATCATGATAGCTCTATTATGGCTCAAATGGGACTTCCAGATATGAAACTCCCAATAATTTATGCACTTTCTTATCCGGAAAGACTTGAAACAAAGTTGGAAAGTCTTGATTTTATGAAAATGAATCAATTGAATTTTGAAGGGCCTGACAAGGAAACATTCCCTTGTTTACGACTTGCATATGAAGCAATGGTGGCTGGTGGAACAATGCCAACAGTCCTTAATGCTGCCAATGAAGTTTTAGTGAATCAATTTTTAGAAGGAGAAGTTGGATTCTACGACATACCAGAACGTATAGAGCAGCTTATGAACGAACATAAGAACATTTTAAACCCGAGCATCGACGACATCTTGGCTGTAGACAGAGACACACGTAAACGTGTGCAGGAAATGTAAAGAGGTGATTTTATGACAGCAATAGTTTTTATAATAGTATTCGGACTGCTTGTGTTCATACATGAGTTGGGACACTTTGCCACAGCGAAGTTTGCAGGAATTACAGTACACGAATTTGCGCTCGGAATGGGCCCAAAGATATTCAGCTGGGAAGGAAAAGAGACCACTTATAGTCTTAGAGCACTACCAATCGGTGGTTATGTACGTATG
>Ga0070724_10001511_pt1 | contig 13769 bp, 15 predicted proteins | sample tdDd001_FD_67278 | JGI IMG/M metagenome (GOLD analysis project Ga0070724, IMG submission 67278) | Marine sediment microbial communities from the Atlantic coast under amendment with organic carbon and nitrate - tdDd00.1 | ecosystem: Environmental > Aquatic > Marine > Coastal > Sediment | place...
CATGGAAAATGTTAGGTCTTTCAAGCCCTGCCTTTGCCATTTTTATGGTAATAGAATGGTTTAAACGGCTAAAGAAATCGGAGGAAGAGGGCTGAAACCCTCTTTTCACTTTTTAATCAGTCAATAAAATTCGTTTTAGGAATTTTGTTGATTTTTCGATGCCTTGCATTGAAATGCCATGTTCTAGGCCATCTTCAATTATAACTTCTGTATCCATGAAGTCTAATGCTTCTAAATCTTTTTCTGCTTGAATTGAACCTTCAAAAGGAACTACAGGGTCGTTTTTACCATGGTAGAATAAAATAGGGAACTTGTTGTAATCTCTATTTTCAAGTTCATCTTGCCACATCATCATTCCAGAAAAGGCTACTAAGCCAGCTAGTTTATTTTCAAATCTTGGAAGAGAATATAGACTTGTCATCGTTCCTTGAGAAAAACTCACAATAGCAACATCGCTATGTTTGATTCCATGTTTTTCAACGATTGAATCAATGTATTCTTCTAAAATATTTTTTGCTTTTTCGATTCCGTCTTTATCTTTAAATGTCCAGTTATTATCACTAAACCACTGGTAACCCATGTTAAATGGTGTAGAATCTGGTGCTGTTGGAGAATAAAATGCTGTGTGTGGTAATGCTTTTGAATAAAAATCAGCAATTGAAATTAAGTCTTGGCCATCTGCACCAAAGCCATGCAAAAAGATAACAACCTTTTTAATTTCTGCTAAGTCTGTCATAAATTTGTAATCAATCAATGTAAAAAGTCCTTTCAATTTATTTCCATTAATATTATAATATTTATTGTAAAAACTCAATTAATAAAAAGATAAAAAATAATGGAATCACTTTTAACAATAGCTATTTTGCTTATTTCGCTAGTATTATTCATTCAAAATAAATTAAGAGTTGATTTTGTGGCTTTACTTGTTTTAGCCGCTTTAATGTTGTGTGGAGTTGTTACAGATTCTCAGGCGTTTTCAGGTTTAGCAAATCCGGTAGTTATAACAATTGCATGTATGTTAATACTTTCAAAAGCTTTAGAATTAACAGGAGTTGTTTCATACGTTGTATTTAAAATTAAGCCATTTGTTGGAAATTCTTTAACTGGAGTTTTATTATTTACAGTTATAGTTTGTGGATTATTTTCTGCCTTTATTAATAATACGGCAGCAGTTGCTATTATGATTCCGATAGTAAGTGCTTTAACAAAAGAAAAAGGCGTTAAAAAGGAACAAATATTGATGCCACTTTCATTTGCTGCACAATTTGGTGGAATGTGTACATTAATTGGTACATCTCCAAATTTACTAGTAAACCAAACTTTATTAGATAATGGTTTAGCTGGTTTTAATATGTTCTCATTTACTTCAATTGCTTTAATCTTTTTTGTAATTGGAACTCTTTATCTAATATTTGCATCTAAAACTATTTTAAGTAAAAAGAAAACTCAAAGTGAAGAAGATGCTTATAGTCTAGAAGATTATTTGCTTGAACTAAGAGTATTAGAAAATTCTAAATTAATTGATCAAAAGCTTAATGTAAACAAGCTTAATGATATCGAAAATGTAAGAATTATCCAAATGATAAGAAATGATAAGTTACATTGGGCAACAGAAGAAACATTAATACAAGCTGGTGATAAACTTATTTTAAGAGCCGATGTTAATAAGGTTATGGATGTTTTATCTTCATTAGGGCTTGAAAATTGGGCTAGTGAAAAAGTTGAACTAGAGCATCATGATTTAAAATTAATGGAAGTTGTTATTTCTAATAAATCTAGCTTGATCAATCGTAAAATTTCACAAATTAATATGCTTAGAAAAAATCAAATAGCGGTTTTAGGTATTAAAAGAAACGGAGTTGTTTTAAGAAGCAGGATTTCAGAAGTTGATCTACACCCAGGTGATACTCTGCTATTGCAAGGTGATCTACAAAGTATCAGAGATTTTAGCCGCTTAAGAGACTTATTGATCTTAAATGAACATTCAGAAATTTATTACAATAAAGATAAAATGTTAACTGCAACTTTAACAATGCTTGCTGTTGTTACAGCTGTTTCACTAAACTTAGTTTCAATATTACAGGCTTCATTTTTAGCAGTTATATTTTTAATTCTTTCAAAAACAATTAGGTTATCTCAATGTTATAGGGCTGTTGATATTAAAGTTGTTATTTTAATTGCCTGTTTATTACCATTATCAAGTGTTATGCAAGAGCAGGGGCTTATAACAAGTTTTGCTGATTTTATTAAAGAGCAAACTCAGGGGGCTAGTCCTTATGTATTACTAGCTGTGATTTATTTTGCAAGTATGGTTATTAGTGCTGTTATGTCAAATGCAGTTTGTGCCATTTTAATGACTCCAATTGCAATATCGCTATCCACAACCTTTGGTTTAAATTACTATCCGTTAGTTTTAGCGGTTATGTTTGCAAGTTCAAGCTGTTTTAGTACACCTATTGGCTACCAAACAAACCTAATGGTAATGTCTGCTGGAAGCTATACATACTCTGACTTTTTAAAGGTTGGGCTAGGCCTTAATATGATCTTTTTTATACTAAGTATATTTATTATTCCTATATTTTACCCTTTTTAACTTGTAGATTGTAAAAAAAGAATGTATACTGATTTTGGTTCAATAAAAAACATCCAAAAATAAATAGGAAAAATAACAATGCATTTTAGAATTGCCACAAGAAAAAGTAAGCTAGCTCAAATTCAAGCTAACTTAGTTGGCGGAAAATTAGAAGCAATTGGACACTCATACGAATTAGTTTTAATAGTTTCAACAGGTGATAAATCACAAAAGACAAATGGAGATCTGTCAAAAGACGGTGGTAAAGGGGCTTTTATTAAAGAAGTTCAAGAAGCTGTAGAAGAAGGTAGAGCTGATATTGCAGTTCACTCAATGAAAGATGTTCCATCTGATTTTGAAAGACCAGAAGGTTTTGTTATTCCAGCTGCGTTAGAAAGAGAAAATCACCGTGACGTTGTAATTACTCGTAAAAATGATACATTTTTAATGTTAGAAAAAGATGCTAAAATTGGTACATCTTCAATTAGAAGAGCAAGCCAAATTAGAGCTAACTTCCCATACTTAGATGTTGTTCATTATAGAGGTAATGTTGATAGTAGAATTCAAAAATTAGATGATGGCGTTGTAGATGCTATTATTCTAGCAAAAGCAGGTATTGATCGCTTAGGCTTAGAAAATAGAATTGATGAAGTTCTAGAATCTGATGTTATGATGCCGGCATTTGGCCAAGGTATTATTGGTATTGAATGTAAATCCGATGCCGCAGATGTTATTGCTGAATTAAAGAAAATAAACCATGAGGAAACATTTGTATGTTTAACTGTTGAAAGAGCAGTTACAAATGCTTTAAAAGGTAATTGTCATACTCCAATGGCTGGTTACTGTGAGTATTCTGCAGGTGGTTCTTTAAGAGTGGTAGCTTTAGTTTCATCAAAAGATGGTCAAACAGTTATACGCTCAAGATATAAAGAAAAAGGTATTGACCCTGTAGAATTAGGTGAAAAAGTTGCAAAAGACTTATTATCTCAAGGCGCAGAAGAATTAATTAAAGCAGCTTCAGTTAACGATTAATTTAAAATATAAATATATAAAAGATTTGATATGGTTAAAAATCTACTTGTTTTAAGAAATAAATCTTCGTTAGTAAGAACTAATGAGTTTTTTGGAGAAAACGCGGTAGATTTTTTTTCATGTCCTATTTCTTATTCTGAGTCAATTAAAGTTGATTTAGCAAATACTCAAGCAGATATTTTTTTAATCACTAGTCAAAATGCGTATCAGGCTGTTTTAGATAATATTGAATTTTTTAAGAATAAAAAAATTTATTGTTTAAATAAAGAAATAGCTCATCAATTTCAAAATCTAAATACAATAAAGCAGTCTTGGAATAATACCAAAGAGTTAGCTAGTTATATTGTGGAAAATGAAAACTCAAATCAAAAAATAGTACATCTTTGTGCAACAAATGCAAATAAACTATTTTATAAACCGTTGCAAAGTTCTGGCTTTGATATCGACTCTATAAATGTTTATTCAACAAACTTTATAAAAGAACTTGATGAAAATATAGTCAACGCTTTGAAAATCAATCAAATAAAGTATATTATGATATTTAGTGCAGCTTCTATGACAGCAATGTTAGATATTTTTAAATCTTATAGCTTTGATATAAGTAATTATAAGATAATTTGTTTTAGCAAGAAAATAGCAGCTAATATATCTGATTATTATGCAGAAAATAGCACATTAGAAGATATGTTAGATTTGTACTTAAAATTAGAAAGTAATAAATAATGAAAAAAGCAGATATAGTAAAGGTTTTTGATATATTCCATTCGTTAAACCCAGAACCAAAAGGTGAGTTAAATTCAACTAATACCTATACTTTACTTGTGGCCGTTGCACTAAGTGCTCAAGCTACAGATGTGGGGGTTAATAAGGCAACAGAGCCTTTGTTTAAAATAGTTTCAACACCTTATGATATGATTGAATTAGGTGAAGAGCGTTTAATTGAGTATATAAAAAGTATAGGGCTTTATAAGACAAAAGCTAAAAATATTATGCTAATGGCTCAGCAGCTTATTGATTTGCACGATGGAGAGGTTCCAAATGATCAAAAAGCATTAGAAGCTTTAGGTGGAGTAGGCAGGAAAACTGCTAATGTATTAAGAAATGTTGCCTTTGGAGAGCCGACAATTGCTGTTGACACTCATTTATTTAGAGTTTCAAATAGAACGGGAATGGCTCCGGGAAAAAATCCTTTACAAGTAGAAAAAGCTTTGGCCAAAGTTATTCCTGAAAAATATGTAGTACAGTCTCACCATTGGTTAATTCTGCATGGTCGCTATATTTGTAAAGCCCGTAAACCAGAGTGTGATAAATGCCCAATTTCAAAATATTGTGATTATTATAAAGAAAAAGAATCAAAACTAGATTTTTCTAATTAAAAACTTGATTAAACTCAAAAACCAGTTATACTGGTTTTTATCTTTTTATATTGTTTAATTTTTTTAAGGAGGCTAGGATGCCTTGTAATAATTGTAATAAAGATAAAATCTTAAATGAACGAAAAAAAGTTTCTAAGATTACTTTCCTAGCAATTTTTTTTATTTTGAGTATACTTATTTTTTTTATTCCTCAAGACCTACAAGTAGCAGGTTCTAGTCTGGTTGGAGTATTATTTTACTTATTAGTATCTTGCATAATATATATAACAATAAAATATGAAAAATATTTTATAACTACAGTAGTTTCTATAGTAGGAGTATTGGGAGTTATTTCTATCGATATTTTGTATTAATTTATAGATAAAAAGCCTTAATCAGTAATAGGCTTTTTATTTTTTTCTATAAGTTAATCACACTTTATTACTTAGTATAATATTCAGTTTTTAGCTTGAAGTAATATCTCAATTTGATTAACGAGAGGTATTTATGTCTAGTGAGTCAACAGAGATTGTTGTTTATAAACAAGATAAAGGTTCAAATAAATTTGTTAAGTGCTTCTTGTTATGCTGGAATTATCTTATAAAACTACCGTTAAGTTATTTTAATAAAATAGTTATTTCAATATTATTGCGGATTGTATCTTTTATAGTATGGCCTGTTTTTGATAGAAGATTGCTAGAGACAGTTCCATCAAAAGTACCTTATTTATTTTTCCACGTTTGCTTGTTTTGGCTAGCTTTTTATTTGTTCTTTATTGGAAACTCAAACTATTTTAGAGTTTTGTGTGCTATTTTAGGAATAGGAATTTCATTATTTTGCGTACTATACGCTCCCTCGTTAAAAAGAAATTGGTTTTATCTTGTTATTTTTGTAATTGTATTGCTTTATCCTGAAAAAAGAGGAATGGATATTTTTAAGACAACTTTTATTGAAATACCAGAAGATGTTTATAACATATCTAAGCAACTTGATACAGAACAGCATATATTGGTTCCTGAGGAGGCTATAGTTTGCGATAATGGAGATTGTCGTGAAATTAATACTAGAGAAGAGCTTAATAAGTTTTTAGAGTCTTTGAAAACAGATGAATTAAATAATGACAAGAACGAAAATCCTTTAAAAAAACTAGATGAAACAAAGGATAGTGTTTATCAAATTATATAACGAAAATTAAAAAATTAAGCATCCCGTTAAAAGGGATGCTTAATTTTTTAATTACTTTTCTAAATGTTTAAGCTTGTCTTCTATATCTGCCCATTCATCTGCATCAGGAAGAGGGTCTTTACTTTCAGTAATAACAGGCCAAACTTTACTCATTTCTTCATTAAGTTTCAAGAAGTGCTCTTCATGCGCTTCTAAGTCTTCATCTGCTTTAATAGCGTCAATAGGGCAGTCAGGAACACAAACACCACAATCAATACACTCATCCGGGTTAATAACAAGCATGTTAGGGCCTTCATTAAAGGCTTCTACTGGGCATGAGTCTACGCAGTCAGTATATTTACATTTAATACAGTTATCTAATACTACAAATGTCATTTTTTTATAAATTCCTTGTTTTTACTTACTTTTTATTGCTATACTTATGTTAATAAAAAAATATAACAATGAAAAGGGTTGTGTGTTGTGAAAAAAAGTCTTTTTCTTATTTTTACATTATTATTTATTAGTTTGCAAGCGTTTGCTCAAGAAAATTCTACTAATGAAGAAAAAGTTGACTCAGAACTAGCTGAAAAAGCTGAAGAAAAGGCTATTCCCTTAGCTCAAAAACTAGAAGAACTTAAAACCCAAAAAATGAAATTGTATAAATTTAATCCAATTAAAAATTTAAATGGGTTAATTACTCTTGTTGAATTTAATGATCTTAATTGTTCAGAATGTTTAGAAAAGTTTAAAGAAATATATGATTCTATTGATGAAGAGAACTTAAAATATATTAGAATAATTTATAAATTTACAAATAAAGATGTGATAAACTTGGTTAATCAAATGACTATTTATGCAATGTCTGCTGATAAATTTGGTGTTTTTTGGCAGTTTAAAGAAGAGATTGGAAAAAACAATCTATCTAAGCATGATGAAATTATTGATTTATTATTATCATTAGGTGTTGATAAAAAAGAGCTGTTAAATGATCTAAAAAATCGATCTAAAGACTATTATAAACAATTAGATGCAGATGTTAAATTTGCAAGAACAATAGAAAATAGTACTGCTCCAATGATATTTATTGATGGTTATAGAGTAAATGATGATTTTACATTAGAAGAATTAAATGAGTACATATCAATAAGAGTGGAAGAGCTTAGAAAGCAAAAACACGAAGAAGAAAATAAATATAAAATGGGAAAATTCTAAAATGCCACTATATTCATCAGAGTTAGAAGTGTTAAAAAAAGAACTTGCAGATTTGCGTAAGTTTAAAAAATTCTTTGGTTTTGAAGGAGATGAACTTCTTGCAAATGAGTATATGTCAAAAAGTTATACTCTATCAGAAAAAACTAAGAAAAAACTAAATCAATTTGTTAAAGAGCAAGAAAGAGACTTAAATTCTTTTGCAAAAAGTCCAACAATTACAGAGCTGGATCTAACAGATTTAGAAGAAAATGCAGAAAAAAACTTTAGACTGCAGCATGGTCTACAGCAAAACAGTAATTCAGAGAGTGAATTAGACGGTAATGATGGTAATTATGAAGATAAATACTTTAACGCTCCAGATTTAGATCTATTGTTTGATCATGTGTTTCTAGAATCATATCATATGCTAACTCCTTCTGAAGAATTATTAGCATTAGATGAGTGCCATCATTCGGTAGAGGATTTAGATAGAATTTTTCAATATGAAACTAATAGAGTAAAGCTATCAAAAACTAGTGTTAATAATGCAATGTTATTGCAAAAAGTAGCAAAAGTTCATGATAAAATTAAACAAAATAAAGTTAATGAAGCGTCTGTATTGATTAGTAGATTTTATAATGAAAATAAACAAGATATTTTATTAGGTTATTTATATTCTGAAATTTTATATGCAAAAACAGCATTAGGAAATCCCAAATCATTATCAAAAGCAAGGTCTGTATCAAACACAGTATGCTTTTTAACAGATAAAAGTGATGAAGAGTTAATATCTTACTATCGCTATATTTATGTTTGTCGAGAGTTTAACAATGATAAAGATAGGGCTCTTCAGCTATTTAGAGATTTCGTATTAATTAATGAAGATAAAATTATTTCATCATCACTTCTTACTCAAAGACGAGGTTTTTACTTAAAGTGTTTACTTCTATTTTTAAAATTTGAAACAAGCTCTTGGAATAGCTATGAAATTGAAACTATGGCAGCATTTTCTCACAAATCTTTATCTGGTGGATCATTTTATGTTGAGTTTATTAGAAAAAATGTATTAAGACATATCGACTCAGTGCGTTTTCATAAGTTTTTACAGGTTGAAATAGATTTATATAATTTAAAAAAATCACATGCCAAATTAATTGGCAAGATAAAAGACAACTTTGCTAAAAGTGGATTGCCTAAAAATGGATCTCAAACTTTACATACAGTAGGCCAAAAGTATTTACAAAAATTCTTTTTAATTGCTAAACTTCCTACATTTAGCGATTATTTAACAAATGTATCTATTTCAGGTGTTCATTATTTGGAAAATACAGAAAATGATAAGCATTTAGCTGCAAATGGAATGTCAGAACACTCATTTTGGAGATCATGGGTAAGTAAAATTACTAGTGAGCCTTCTCTACAAAGATCTGATATTATTCCAATAGAGCAGGTTTTATCAGAAACTAAGCTTCTAGTAAAATATGACTCCCTTATTAAAAAATTTAATAATTATGAATTAGAAATATTTAATAAAGAAGAATTCTTAGAAGTGCGAGATTTATTAGGAGATATTGGTTCTAAAGGTGTAGTTGCTGTTATTTTAGGTGAAAATAAATACTCAGTATTTGATTATGGACAGCCTTGGACAGGTATTAGAGATTATTATTTAAGTTTAAAATTGTCACATCAGTATAACTGTAAACTAGCATCAGAGTTATTACAGCAAAAAGGTAAAGATGGTGTAGTTTGGAATTTAGAAGAAATACAGTTAATGTTAGATTCTATTAATTTAATTATAGATAATAAGCGTTTAGGACTTAAGGCAAGACTGGAAACAATTATAGAGAAAAAAGAAGAAGAGTCTGTTGATGATCAATATATGTCAATAAGTGAGCATATTGAAATATACTGGTGGTTGTATGTGGTACTGGTTTCATTGCTAATCTTGTTCTTTAATTTAATAGGTTAATTTTCTAGATATATAAATACTTAACTTTAATAAGCTCTGTACTTGATACAGAGCTTATTGCATGCTATATTAGCCTTATATAATTAATCACAAAAATTTTAGGAGATGTATATGAGAATCGTATTTATGGGTAGCCCTGATTTTGCTTTACCTAGTTTACAAGCTTTAAATAATAATGAAAATGTAGAAGTTTTAGCAGTTTTTTCTCAGCCTGCTAAAAAGCAAGGTAGAAAAATGCAGTTGAAAGATACTGTTGTAGCAGCATATGCAAAAGAGAATAACCTACCAGTACATACTCCAGTAAAATTAGATGCAGAACAAGTAGAAATTTTAAAACAATATAACCCAGATGTAATTTGCGTTGTAGCATATGGTCTGTTATTACCAGAATCAGTATTAAATGTTGCGACATGTATTAATGTTCATCCTTCAAGTTTACCTCGTTTTAGAGGAGCAGCCCCACTTCAGCATACTTTAATTGCTGGCGATACAGATACTGATCTTTGCATTATGGCAATGGAAAAAGGTTTAGATACCGGAGATGTTTATAAAAGAATTAACTATGAACTATCAGAAGATACATACCTAGATACTCATCATGATAAAATGTCTTCAGAAGGGTCAGTTCATTTACTAGATGTTGTTCTAAACTGGGATGAGTATAAAGATAAAGGTGTAAAACAAGTTGAAGATGGCGTAATTTACGCTCATAAAATTGATAAAGAAACTCAAACACTAGACTTTTCAAAAACAGCAACAGAGCTTTATAACTTAGTTAGAGGATTAAGCCCGGTACCAGGTGGTATCGTAACATTTGATGGTGTAAAATATAAAATTTATAAAACACAAATTATTAAGCAAGAGCATTCATATAAAGCAGGTGAAGTGGTATTTGCAGATAGAAAAAATGGCTTAGTAGTAGCTTGTGCTAAAGATTTATTAAGATTAGAAACAATTCAAAAACCAGGTAAAGGAAAAATGAAAGATATTGATCTTTTAAATGGTTTACAAATAAATATAGGTGATTGCTTTGACTAGAAATATTAAGTTAACAGTAGAATATGATGGTTCACGCTTTTTTGGCTTTCAACGCCAAAATGGTTTAATAACTATACAAGGTGAAATTGAAAAAGCTTTAAAAGATTTAACAAGCTTAGATCATACAATAATTGTTGCAGGTCGAACAGATAAAGGGGTGCACGCGACATCTCAGGTATGTAATTTTCATACAGAATGTAAATATCCATTAATTGCTTTTTTAGATGGTTTAAATAAATTTTTGCCAAATGATGTTGCGATTGTAAAAGCGGAACATGTTGATGATAAATTTAATGCTCGATTTTCAGCAAGATCTAGAAAGTATGAATACTATATTTTAAACAGGCGTGCAAAATCGGCAGTTCATCATAAAAGAATTACCCGCGTTAAAGATCCATTAGATTTTGATAAAATGCAAGAGGCAGCAAATCTACTAGTTGGGGAGCATGACTTTTCATCATTTAGAGCATCTGCTTGTCAGGCTAAAACACCAGTTACAGAGTTGTACTCTATAAAGTTAGAGAATGTTAAGTTTGGTGATGATTTAATTATCAAGGCAAATATTCATGGACGTGCATTTTTACATAATATGGTAAGAATTATAATGGGTACTTTGGTAGAAATTGGAGCAGGAAAAGAGCCTGTTGAGTTTGCAAAGAATGCTCTTGAGGCTGCAGATAGAACTAAAGCAGGGCCAACACTTGCCCCCGACGGTTTATTTTTTGTAGGTGTTGATTATAAAGATAATGGTGAGTTAAACCATAAAGTTTATGATTTTCAACCAACAGTAATGCCAGAAGATAACTAAAAACTTGCCAATTTGCTTATAATATTATAAAATATAGTAAATTTATTCAAAAAACAGGAAAAAAATATGCAATTAAATAAAGAAGATATTAAAAAGTATATCGCTCACCGTGATCCTATGTTGTTGTTAGATAGAGTTGTTAATTGTGATGTTGAGAATGGAGAAATTCACGCTCAGTTTGATGTAAAAGAAGATTGGGACATCTTAAAAGGTCACTTTCCAGGGGCACCAATTATGCCAGGTGTTTTAATTACTGAAGCTTGTGCTCAAGCATCAGCAGTATTAACAAATGTTATAGCAGGCAGAACATCAGAAGAAACTCTGTTTTATTTTATGGCTATTGAAAATGTTAGATTCAGACAGCCAGTTCTTCCAGAGTGTGTGTTAGATTTAAAAGTTAAATTAGTAAAGAAAAAAGCTTCAATTCTTAAATTTGAAGCTAAAGCATATGTTAATGATAAATTAGCAACTGAATGTGCATTTACTGCAAAAGTTTTAGACAGAAACTAGTATGTCTAGTTTTTTATATAAGTAAAAACGGAGAAAAAAATGGGAAATATTCACCCAACTGCAATTATTGAAGATGGAGCTATGATTCCAGCTTCTTGTAATATTGGTCCTTACTGTATTGTTGGTAAAGATGTTAAATTAGGCGAAGACTGTGATTTACACAGCCATGTTGTTATTAGAGGTAACACTACATTAGGCAATAAATGTGAAGTTTATCCTTTTGCCTCAATTGGAGGTAATCCACCTGATTTAAAATTCAAAGGAGAAATAACTTATCTTGAAATTGGTAATAATAACTCAATTAGAGAGTATGTAACTATTAACCCAGGTACTGGCGCAGGTGGTGGCTTAACAAAAGTGGGTAACAATAACTTAATTATGCCTTTATCACATATTGCACATGACTGTTTTGTTGGTAATAATGTTGTTATGAGTAACAGTGCAATGCTTGCAGGGCATGTTATTGTTGAAGATAATGCTATTTTAGGCGGAATGAGCGGTGTTCATCAATTTACTAGAATTGGTAAAAATGCGATGGTAGGTGGTGGATCTGTAGTAATACAAGATGTTATTCCTTACGGTGTTGTATCAGGAAACCGTGCTCATTTAGAAAATTTAAACTTAATTGGCTTACAGCGTAAAGGATTTTCAAAATCTGAAATTAAAAACTTACGTTTAGCTTATAGCCAAATCTTTACACCAGATGAGAGATCTTTCAATGAGAGATTAGAAGAAGTTGCTAAAGACTTTGATGATAATCCACACGTATTGGAAATTGTAAACTTTATTAAATATTCTAAAAAAGGAGTTTGTAAGCCAAATGCAGATTAATTTAACAGATAAAAAGATTGGTATTTTAGCAGGAGGAGGAGACCTTCCAGCTAAAATTATTGATCAATGCCGTAAATCCGGTAAAGACTTTTTTGTAATTACATTTAAAGAGCAAGATACTCCAACAAATTATGAAACTTTAGCTGTCAATGAAACAGCTGAGTTTGGTCTTGGTGGTGTAGGTGCTGTTATTAAAGAATTAAAAAAACAAAATGTTGAAGAAATTGTTTTAGCAGGTTACATTAAAAAGCCTTCTTTATTTAATTTAAAACTTGATTTAACAGGTATTAAAATTTTAGCAAAAGTTGCTATTCATCATGATGATAAATTACTAAGAGCAATAGCTGAAGAAATGGAATCAAAAGGTTTCTCTTTATTAGGAGCTCATAATATTTGTGATGATTTACTTATCGGTAATGAAATTTTAAATGGCGATAAACTTGCTGAAGAAAAGTCTGATGATATTGTTTTAGGTATTAAAATGGCTCATGAGATTGGTAAGTTAGATATTGGTCAAGCTGTTATTGTTAAAGATAAAGTTATTTTAGGAGTTGAAGCTGTTGAAGGAACAGATGAGCTTTTAGAAAGATGTGCTGATTTAAGAGGTAAAGATGCTAAAGGTGGATTATTAGTTAAAATGAGTAAACCTCAACAACATCTAGACCTTGATATGCCTTCTATAGGCTTCAAAACAATCGAAAAACTAGCAAATCTTGGTTATGATGGTGTTGTTGTTTCTGCAAATTCAACAATTTTCTTAGATAAAGAAAAAAGCATTGAACTAGCGAAGAAAAATAATTTATTAGTAGCTGGAGTAGATGTAGATGACTGCGAAAACTAAAAAAATAATTATGCTTGTTTGTGCTGAAAAGTCTGGTGACTTACTAGGTGCAAACTTAATTGAATCGTTAAAAGATGAAATGAAAGACTATGATCTTGAATTTATTGGAGTGGGTGGTTCAGCTATGGAAAATGCTGGTCTAAAAACTATCTTTCCAATGGCAGATATTGCAGTTATGGGCTTGTTTGAAGTTATTCCTCATTTAAGAGTAATTTTCCAACGTATTAAGCAAACCATATCTACAGCTAAAGAGCAAAAAGTTGATATGTTAGTGACAATTGATGGGGCTGAATTCTCATTTAAAGTTGCTAAGCAGGTTAAAAAAGAGCTAGGCATTCCTTGTGTGCATTATGTAAGTCCGCAAGTTTGGGCTTGGAGACAAAAGCGTGTTTTCAAAATGGAAAAGTTTTTGGATCATGTTCTGGCATTATTTCCATTTGAAGAAAAGTTTTATG
>Ga0070724_10001515_pt1 | contig 13744 bp, 11 predicted proteins | sample tdDd001_FD_67278 | JGI IMG/M metagenome (GOLD analysis project Ga0070724, IMG submission 67278) | Marine sediment microbial communities from the Atlantic coast under amendment with organic carbon and nitrate - tdDd00.1 | ecosystem: Environmental > Aquatic > Marine > Coastal > Sediment | place...
GTTCTTCTGAATTTCGCCGTCCATGCCGGGGGTGATGTTGTCCAGGAATTCGACCACGGTCACTTCGGAACCCAGACGTTTGTAGACCGAGCCCAGTTCCAGCCCGATGACGCCCGCGCCGATTACGACCATTTTCTTGGGGATCTTGTTCAGCTCCAGCGCGCCGGTCGAGGTCACGACGACTTTTTCATCCACGGTCACGTTCGCGCCGGGAACGGGCGAGGCTTCGGAGCCGGTGGCGACGATGATGTTCTTGGCCTCGTGGACCTCGTCACCGACTTTGACCTTACCTGCCTCGGGGATCGAGCCCCAGCCCTTGAGCCAGTCGACCTTGTTCTTCTTGAACAGGAATTCGATGCCCTGGGTGTTGCCCTTGATGACGTCGTCTTTGTAGGACAGCATCTGTTTCCAATCGACGCTGGGGGATTTGCCCTTCAGGCCCATGGTGGCAAAGTTATGCTCGGCCTCGTGCAGCTGGTGGGACGCGTGCAGCAGTGCCTTAGAGGGGATGCAGCCCACGTTCAGGCAGGTGCCTCCCAGGGTTTCGCGGCCTTCGACGCAGGCGGTTTTCAGGCCCAGTTGCGCGCAGCGAATTGCTGCGACATAGCCGCCGGGGCCGGCGCCGATGATGATGACGTCATATTGTGCCATTGGGTGTCTCCGTCTGGTCAGTGGTTCTGTGTGAGGGGGGAATAGCAACGGGAAATTGAGAGGCTATCTGCCCGTAGCCGCGCAAAGCGCAGCCCTTCCCGAGGATATTCAGAGAAAGTAGAATGCTCATGCGCGGGCCTTTCCTCGGGTCCAGTCCGCACGGCGGTCCGGGGTCAGGATTTCGGCGCGGTGCTGGACGAACCATTCTTGGCAGTGCTGCTCGGCTGAGGCGATGGTCGGCGTGGCGCGCAGATGGGCCAGTCGTCGCTCGGTTTCGGGCCAGTGGCGCAGGATGGTTCGGTCCTCGATATCATTGCGGTTGGCGGCGCGGTGCCAACGCGAGCCGATGTGATATTTGCTGTCGCTTGTTTTGCCCTGCCCGTCGCCGCGATCATTTTTCATCAGGAACAGGTCCTGAGATTTGACCGCATAGTGGTTCAGCCGTGCACGTTTGGCACGGCAGGCAATGTCATGCGGGCGGAAACGCGAGGATTTGTCCTGATACAGGCTCCGGTTCGAGAGCGGTTCCGCGTCTGGGCTAAGAACGCACGGATTTTCGATCGTGGGGCATAGCGGATTATGATCCGTGGCGCGTTCGAAATGGGCGACGCGGAACAGGCACTTGAACTTGGTGATGCCTTTTTGGGCCTCAGGTTCGGCGCTGGTAAAGGTATTCAGAACGCTGGCGCCCGGCGCCCAGTTGGTGACGCCACTGTCGCCGAAATTGCGCCAGGGGATTGGGACAACATCGGCCTGTTGAAGATCGTACAGCAGGTCAGCAATCTGCCCATTGCCGTGATCTATCAGCAGGAATTCATCGCTATCGATATGCAGGACCCAGGTGAATTCGTGCGCACGCAGCCATGTCAGAGCCAGGTCCATACCTGTATCCTGAGGCGAAGCACCCGTGGGAACAGTTTGATCGATATGGATGATGTGGCCCTGTTGGGCCAACGCCTGTGCCAGCTCATCCGAGCCATCAGTGCAGTTATTCGTGATGATCAGAATGGTATCAAAGCCAAGCCCCTGATGATACGCCACCCATTCCAACAGAAAGAGACCTTCGTTTCGCATACAGGATACGAGCGCGACCTTCTCAGATTGTTTGACGGGGTTGGGCATGTGGCCCTCGGGGGCAAAGGGGATGCGTCGGGCGGCCCGACGCATCCGATAAGGTTATTACAGGTCCATCAGCAGGCGACGGGGATCTTCCAGCGCTTCTTTGACGCGTACGAGGAAGGTCACGGCGCCCTTGCCGTCGACGATGCGGTGATCGTAGGACAGGGCCAGGTACATCATCGGGCGGATCTTGATTTCGCCGTTGATGACCATGGGACGGTCCTGGATCTTGTGCATGCCCAGAATACCCGACTGCGGGGGGTTCAGGATGGGCGAGGACATCAGCGAGCCATACACACCACCGTTCGAGATGGTGAAGGTGCCGCCCTGCATTTCCGCCATGGACAGTTTGCCGTCACGGGCGCGGCGGCCTTTTTCGGCAATCGCCCCTTCGATTTCGGCAAAGGACATCTTGTCAGCGTCGCGGATGACCGGAACCACCAGACCCTGCGGGGTGCCCGCAGCAATGCCCATGTGCACAAAGTTTTTGTACACGATGTCGGTGCCGTCAATCTCGGCGTTGACCTCGGGGACCTCTTTCAGCGCGTGGCAGCAGGCCTTGGTGAAGAAGGACATGAAGCCCAGACGGACGCCGTGTTTCTTCTCGAACAGGTCCTTGTACTCTTTGCGCAGGGCCATGGTCTCGGTCATGTCCACCTCGTTATAGGTGGTCAGGATCGCGGCGTTGTTCTGAGCGTCCTTCAGGCGGCGCGCGATGGTTTGGCGCAGGCGGGTCATCTTCACGCGTTCTTCGCGGGCGGCGTCGTCAGCGGAAACCGGACCGCGCGGAGCAGCAGCGGGGGCGGCGGCGGGTGCGGGCGCAGCGGCCGAGGCCACGGCGGCGGCAACATCGGCTTTGGTGGCGCGACCGTCACGGCCCGTGCCTGTCACGGCGTCGCGGCTGATGCCTGCCTCGGCCATGGCTTTCTCGGCGGCGGGGCCGTCCTTGATGCTTTTGGCACCCGAGGCTGCGGGGGCCGCAGCAGGGGCAGCCGCCGGAGCCGCAGCAATAGCAGCACCTGAGGACGAGATCACGGCCAGCTTGGCGGTGGCGTCCACGGTAGAGCCTTCGGGGGCGACGATTTCAGCCAACACACCAGCGGCGGGGGCCGGAACCTCGACGGAAACCTTATCGGTTTCCAGCTCGCACAGCATTTCATCCTGTGCGACGGCATCGCCGACAGCCTTGAACCAGGTCGAGACAGTTGCCTCGGTCACGGATTCACCCAGCGCAGGGACCATGACGTCCACCGAGTCACCACCCGCAGGGGCGGCGGCGGCAGGCGCTTCGGCGGCGGCAGCTGGGGCCGTGGCCGCGCCGCTTGCGCTGATGGTGGCCAGCAGAGCGTCAACGCCAACGGTTTCGCCTTCGGCAGCGACGATTTCCGCCAGAACGCCAGCAGCGGGCGCGGGCACTTCGACGGTGACTTTGTCAGTTTCCAGTTCGCACAGCATTTCATCGGCTGCGACGGTTTCACCGGGTTTCTTGAACCAGGTGGCGACGGTGGCTTCGGTTACGGATTCGCCGAGCGTGGGGACGCGTACTTCAGTCGTCATGGGTTATTTCCCTTCGATGGTCAGCGCTTCGTCCACGAGCGCCTGTTGCTGTGCTTTGTGCATTGAGGCCAGACCAGTTGCAGGCGAAGCCGCAGCCGCACGTCCGGCGTAAACCGGGCGCTTATGCTTGGCGTCGATGCGGGTCAGGACCCATTCGATGTTGGGTTCGATGAAGCTCCAGGCACCCTGATTTTTGGGTTCTTCCTGGCACCATACCATTTCTGCGTTTTTGAAACGCTCCAGTTCCTTGACCATGGTCATGGCCGGGAACGGATAATATTGTTCCACCCGCATCAGATAGACGTCGTCCAGCCCGCGGGCGTCACGCTCTTCCAGCAGGTCATAGTACACCTTGCCCGAACACATCACGACGCGCTTGACCTTGTCATCTGCCACCAGCTGGGTGTCCGAATGGCCTTTCTCGGCATCGTCCCACAACACGCGGTGGAAGGACGAACCGGGCAGGAATTCCGCAACATCCGAGACCGCCATTTTGTGACGCAGCAAAGACTTCGGTGTCATCAGGATCAGCGGCTTGCGGAAAGTCCGGTGCAGCTGACGCCGCAGGATGTGGAAGTAGTTCGCAGGGGTCGTACAGTTCGCAACAATCCAGTTGTCCCCGCCACACATGGTCAGGAAACGTTCCAGGCGCGCGGACGAGTGTTCAGGCCCCTGGCCCTCATAGCCGTGCGGCAGCAGAACGGTCAGCCCCGACATCCGCAGCCATTTGCTCTCGCCCGAGCTGATGAACTGGTCGAACATGATCTGGGCGCCGTTGGCAAAGTCGCCAAACTGAGCTTCCCACATGACCAGCGCGTTGGGTTCGGCCAGAGAGTAGCCGTATTCAAAGCCCAGAACCGCATATTCCGACAGCATCGAGTCGATAACGTCGTAGTGGGCTTGACCCTCGCGGATGTTGTTCAGCGGGTAGTAGCGTTCTTCGGTGTTCTGGTTGATCAGGCCCGAATGACGTTGGCTGAACGTCCCCCGGGTGCTGTCCTGACCGGCCAGACGTACCGGGTAGCCCTCTGTCAGCAACGAGCCAAATGCCAGTGCTTCGCCGGTGGCCCAGTCAAAGCCCTTGCCAGTTTCGAACATCTTTTTCTTGGTGTCCAACAGGCGCGCGACAGTTTTGTGCAGCGGGAAGCCGTCCGGCGCACGAGTCAGCGAGTCGCCAACCTGCTTCAAGGTCTCTTCGCTGATCGCAGTTTGACCACGCTGATAGTTTTCTTCGGTTTCACGGTCGAGGTGCGACCAACGCCCATCCAACCAGTCAGCTTTGTTCGGCTTATAGTCCTTGCCGGCCTCGAACTCTTCGTTCAGGTGGGACTGGAACGCGGCCTTCATGTCCTCGATTTCGCCCTCGGGGATCAGCCCGTCCTTGACCAGACGATCCGTGTACAGCTGAAGCGTGGTTTTGTGCTTCTTGATTGTCTTGTACATGATCGGGTTGGTGAACATGGGCTCGTCACCTTCGTTATGGCCGAACCGGCGATAACAGAAGATGTCGATAACCACGTCTTTGTGGAACTTCATGCGGAATTCGGTGGCCACTTTGGCGGCGTGGACCACGGCCTCGGGATCGTCACCGTTCACGTGGAAAATCGGGGCCTCAACCACCAGCGCGTTGTCAGTCGGATACGGCGAGCTGCGCGAGAAGTGCGGTGCCGTGGTGAAACCGATCTGGTTGTTCACAACGATGTGGATCGTGCCGCCAGTTTTATGACCGCGCAGGCCCGACAGACCAAAGCACTCAGCCACGACACCCTGGCCAGCAAAGGCGGCATCGCCGTGCAGCAGAACAGGGATCACCGAGTGGTGCTGCCGGTCGTTCGCTTGATCGGTTTTGGCGCGACATTTGCCCAGAACCACAGGGTTCACCGCCTCTAGGTGCGAGGGGTTGGCCGTCAGCGACAGGTGAACCTTGTTGCCGTCGAATTCGCGGTCGGACGAGGCGCCGAGGTGATATTTCACGTCGCCCGATCCGTCGACATCCTCGGGCTTGAACGAGCCACCCTGGAATTCGTTGAAAATCGCGCGATAGGGTTTGGACATCACGTTGGCCAGAACCGACAGGCGCCCACGGTGTGGCATCCCAATCACGATCTCCTTGGCACCCAGATTGCCGCCGCGTTTGATCACCTGTTCCATGGCGGGGATCAGGGCCTCGCCACCGTCCAGGCCGAAACGTTTGGTGCCCATGTATTTGACGTGCAGGAATTTTTCGAAACCCTCGGCCTCAACCAGCTTGTTCAGGATGGCTTTGCGGCCTTCACGGGTGAATTTGATTTCCTTGTCAAAGCCCTCGATCCGCTCTTTCAGCCAGCCGGCCTCTTCGGGGTTCGAAATGTGCATGTACTGCAACGCAAAGGTTCCGGCATATGTCCGTTTCACGATGTCCATGATCTGACGCATCGAGGCAACCTGAAGCCCCAGAACGTTATCAATGAAAATCGGGCGATCCATGTCGGCATCGGTAAAGCCGTAGGACTTTGGGTCCAGTTCAGGATGAGGGGTTTGATCGCGCATTCCCAGCGGGTCAATGTCGGCAACCAGGTGGCCACGAATACGATATGCGCGGATGATCATCAGCGCCCGAACCGAGTCCAGCACAGCGCGTTTGATTTGCTCGTCGCTGACCGACACGCCCTTTTCGGCGGCTTTTTCCGCGATTTTCTTGCCGGCGCTTTTCACTTCGGCAGGGGCGGCGGTGGGCCATTGACCGTCCAGCGCGGCCGTCAGATCGTCGTTCGGAACCGGAGGCCAGTCGCCACGGGCCCAGCTGGGGCCCTCTGCTTCGCGTTTGACGTCCATTTCGGCGTCGCCCATTTGCCCGAAAAATTCGGCCCAGGCTGCGTCCACCGCGGTCGGGTCATTTGCCCAACGGGCATACAGCTGCTCCAGGTATTCGGCATTATGGCCTTGCATGAAGCTGGAGGCGTGGAACATGTCGTTTGGGCTTTGATCGGTCATTGTGGCACCTCGGTTCGCCCCCATTTCGGGGAAAGTCTTAAGATGGTGTTAGGTGTGTGTGTCGGGTTTAGTGAGCGGCAACTTTGTCATTCTCCAGCGAATAATCGAATCTATCGATCAGCCAGGCGTATTGATCGCGTATGTGGTCGCGCGCGGCAGGAGTGAAAAAAGAAGACGTGCTTAGCCCGTTACGTTTGTGCCGCAGAACCTTGGTCTGGGGCAGCGCGTTATGGGTTTCGGACAGGCCCTGCGACACACAAAATGTTCGCAGATCGCTTTCCAGCGTCTCATAGCGGATGTGGACATCGGGGACGTATTCATCGCCATCAAAGAAGATCTCTCGATCGTCTGGAAAGCTATTGTTCATGGCAAACGCCGAGACGTTCTGCTGCAATATCTCGGGGTCGCTGGGGGCAGGCTGATCATTGAAGTGCAAAATCCAGAAATACGCTGAAACTATGCGGTCAAACGGGTTGCGCACCGTGGTCACCTTGGTGCTGCGCGCCCAGACGTCTTCGCCTATCTGGGCGCGCAGTTGTTTCGCGGGCAAATGGTTGAACCACTTGTGGTCCAGCGCAATGGTGCTTTTGGGCATCATGCGGCTGCCAACTATGCCCATGTCATTCTCGATTGCATGTGTCTTTTCGCTGACCTCAGCTGCGGTGATACCGCTCGCGGTCTGCAAGAACATTTCGACGGATGTTCCTGCAGTTTTTCTCGATTTGAGAAAAATGAAGTTATGCGCGAAAGACACGAGCATTCTGAGATTAACCGATCGCTTGCAGGACGGCTTCGCCCAGGGTGGCGGGGCTGTCAGCCACGACGATACCAGCCGATTTCATGGCTTCGATCTTCGATTCTGCGTCGCCTTTGCCGCCAGCAACGATTGCACCAGCGTGACCCATGCGACGGCCCGGAGGCGCCGTACGGCCAGCGATGAAGCCTGCGGTGGGTTTCCAGCGGCCTTTTTTGCGCTGCTCGGCCAGGAATTCGGCGGCCTCTTCTTCTGCGGAGCCACCGATTTCACCGATCATGATGATCGAGTGGGTCTCGTCGTCGTCCAGGAACATGTCCAGCACGTCAATGTGCTCGGTGCCTTTGATGGGGTCGCCACCGATGCCGACGGCGGTCGACTGGCCCAGACCGATGTCCGAAGTCTGTTTTACCGCTTCGTAGGTCAGGGTACCCGAACGCGACACAACGCCAACCGAACCACGCTGGTGGATGTGGCCAGGCATGATGCCGATTTTGCAGGCGTCAGGGGTGATGACACCCGGGCAGTTCGGGCCGATCAGACGCGAGGAGCTGTCCATCAGAGCGCGCTTCACACGCATCATGTCCAGAACCGGGATGCCTTCGGTGATGCAAACGATCAGTTCCATCTCGGCGTCGATGGCTTCCAGGATCGAGTCAGCCGCGAAGGGCGGGGGAACATAGATCACGGTGGCGTTGGCTTCGGTTTTGGCCTTGGCTTCGTGCACGCTGTTGAAAACGGGCAGGTTCAGGTGGCTGTTGCTGCCCTTGCCGGGGGTCACGCCGCCAACCATCTTGGTGCCGTAGGCGATGGCCTGTTCCGAGTGGAAAGTACCCTGCGAGCCGGTGAAGCCCTGACAGATCACTTTGGTGTTTTCGTCGATGAGGACTGCCATATCGGAGTCTCCTTGATTTTGCCGCGCTGGTGCGGCGCATGATTTAACGTTTCGGTTAGCTATTCCGGGCGAAAATAGATCAGAGCGAATTTGGTATGGTTCCCGCCATCGTTGGTGCGGCTGGTGCCGACCATTGCCTTGGGCGTATCCGTCACCATCCATGTTTCCTCGAACGTGTGCCCACCGGACCCAGAGCCAAGTGCGACCGCCTTGGGAAAGGTGTCTTGCACATAGCGCCGAACCCGGTTGGTCTGTCCGATGCGTGACCGGGACTGGACCATACACAAACTGTCCGAGAAATTGACCGCTGGGCGGCGATCGTCCGACACGAAGGACCGCACACCATTACGGACCCGTCGCAGCGGCACATAACCGGCATCCCGCAACAGCGCTTCTTTCGCCGCGGGGGCCTGGGCCCCTTTGACGCAGAACTTGTCAAAAGCTCTGATAAAGGCTGTTGAGCTGCTTTTGGGCACGATGTTGCTCTCTCTGATATTCGCCAGTTCGGCGGCGTCTGGTCCCAGTTCCGGTCCGATACATCCTGCGACCAATGTCGCGCTTAGTATCAGCGGGGCCGGGACCAATCGCATCCGATTAGCCTTTTACCGCTTTCACGATTTTCTCCGCACCATCCGACAGGTTGTCGGCGGCGATGACGTTCAGGCCAGAGGTGTTGATGATCTCTTTGCCCGCTTCCACGTTGGTGCCTTCCAGGCGCACAACCAGCGGAACCTGCAGACCGACCTCTTTCACCGCGGCGACAACGCCCTCGGCGATGACGTCACAGCGCATGATGCCACCAAAGATGTTCACTAGGATGCCTTTGACGTTCGGGTCCGAGGTGATGATCTTGAAGGCTTCGGTCACCTTTTCCTTGGTAGCGCCGCCACCAACGTCCAGGAAGTTTGCAGGCTCGGCGCCGTACAGTTTGATGATGTCCATGGTGGCCATCGCCAGACCTGCACCGTTCACCATGCAGCCGATCTCACCGTCCAGAGCGATGTAGTTCAGGTCGTATTTCGACGCTGCCAGCTCTTTGGGGTCTTCTTCGGTTTCGTCGCGCAGGTTGGCGACATCGGGGTGGCGGTAGACAGCGTTGCCGTCAAAACCCAGCTTGGCGTCCAGCAGCTTCAGGTTGCCATCGGGCATGACGATCAGCGGGTTGATCTCCAGCATCTCCATGTCCTTCGCAACGAAGGCTTTGTAGAGATTGCCCAGCAGCGCAACGCACTGTTTGACCTGACCGCCGGTCAGACCCAGAGAGAAAGCAACGCGACGACCGTGGAAGGGCATGTAGCCAACCGCGGGATCAATGGTGAAGGACAGGATTTTCTCGGGGGTCGACGCGGCGACCTCTTCGATGTCCATGCCGCCTTCGGTCGAGGAAACGATCGACACGCGCGAGGTCTGACGATCCACCAGGAAGGCCAGATACAGTTCGCGTTCGATGTCCGAACCGTCTTCGATGTAGATGCGGTTTACCTGTTTGCCGGCGGGGCCGGTCTGGTGGGTGACCAAGGTCTTGCCCAGCATCTTCTTGGCTTCTTCGGCGGCTTCTTCCACCGATTTGGCCAGGCGCACGCCGCCTTTTTCGCCAGCTTCTGCTTCTTTGAAGCTGCCTTTGCCGCGACCACCTGCGTGGATCTGCGCCTTAACCACCCAAAGAGGGCCGTCAAGTTCGCCTGCGGCGGTTTTTGCATCCTCGGCCTTCAGGACAACACGTCCGTCAGAAACCGGGGCACCGTATTCGCGAAGAAGTGCTTTCGCTTGATACTCATGAATGTTCATGAAAACTGTCCCGTCTTGCTACGATTGGGGGTTCGTATATCCCTAAGTGGCAGACGCAACTAAGCGTTTTCTTTCATCTGTGTGGATTTTTACGTATTTTCTGAGGTTTGTGATCACACTTTTAAATGCTGTGATCACAAATGAAAAGAAGAGCAGGAATTGATTCGTTTTGGGCATCTGCACGCAAAGCACTCCCTGTCCAGATGCGAACAATTATGAGGACCGGCTGCCCGGCCCTCATATGTAACCAAGTCTTGTGGGTTGCACTACTCTGCAGGGGGGATTGTCTTGTCGTGCGGGCCGGGGCGTCGGCTTTGGTGCCAGACCCCATACCACCGGACAAAGAGGGCAGAGCCCCGTTTGCCTGATTTTCGCCAATGCGCTTCGCCGCCGCCCAGTATGGCCAAGAGGACCAGCATGAAAATAGCGGCACCGCTGGTCAGTTTCATCCACGCGGGCAGGCTCGAGAAAAGCTCGATCATTGTCATCTCCTTCGATGTTTTGTCTGCGGTGTGATGGATGGCGTCGGTTGGCCCGCGCTTCGTTCCAAGAGGGCCAATTCCGTCAGGGGCCTCTATCGAAAGATCAGAGGCGTCTGAACCTTCGCATCCTGAGCCTGCGCGATTCTGGGGACAGGAATGTGACGCAGGTGTAAAGGGTATGTGACGGTCCGAGGCAGGCCGATATACGCAAAAAGGGCACCCGAAGGTGCCCTTTTGATCCGTAATTAGACAGAGATTAGACCAGCGAAGGGTCGATCTCTTTACAAGCAGTGACCAGGCCTTTGACCGCGTCTACAGACTTGTCGAACATCACCTGCTCTTCTTTGTTCAGCTTGATGTCCACGACTTTCTCGATGCCGCCGGCGCCGATCACGGTGGGAACGCCAACGTACATGTCCTTCACGCCGATCTCGCCGTCGCAATAAGCGGCGCAGGGCAGAACGCGCTTCTGGTCTTTCAGGAAGGCTTCGGCCATTTCGATGGCGCTGGTCGCGGGGGCATAGAATGCCGAGCCGGTTTTCAGCAGGCCAACGATCTCGGCGCCGCCGTCACGGGTGCGCTGAACCATGGCATCCAGTTTCTCTTGTGTGGTCCAACCCATTTCGATCAGGTCGGGCAAGGGGATACCAGCAACGGTCGAGTAACGAACCGAAGGCACCATGGTGTCGCCGTGGCCGCCCAGAACAAAGGCAGTGACGTCGCGCATGGACACGTTGAACTCTTCCGCCAGGAAGTGACGGAAACGAGCCGAATCCAGAACGCCAGCCATGCCGCAAACCTTGTTGGTGGGCAGGCCCGAGAATTTCTGCAAGGCCCAGACCATCGCGTCCAGCGGGTTGGTGATGCAGATGACGAATGCGTCGGGTGCGTGGGCGGCGATACCTTCGCCAACCGACTTCATGACCTTGAGGTTGATGCCCAGCAGATCGTCGCGCGACATGCCGGGTTTGCGTGCAACACCGGCGGTTACGATGCAGACGTCCGCGCCAGCGATGTCTTCATAGGACTGAGTGCCCGACATGGCCGCGTCAAACCCTTCCGAGGGGCCCGATTCCGCGATGTCGAGAGCCTTGCCCTCGGGGAGGCCTTCGGCAATGTCAAACAGAACGACGTCGCCGAGTTCTTTCAGGGCTGCGAGGTGGGCAAGGGTGCCACCGATGTTGCCTGCGCCGATAAGGGCAATCTTGGGTCTGGCCATGGAATTCATCTCCGGTCCGATTGAAAATCGCGCTTGGGGTAGTCTTTTCGCGGGTACGTTTCAAGTCTGCTGCACTGCGGCAGGTTGGGCTTTGTGACTGTGATGTGACGCCGAAAGTGACTAAAGTCCTGACAGAACGGGCAGTTAGGGGTGGAAATGCGATGCTGGTGGATTGGGCTTTTTTTGCTGTTGCGGCACCCGCTGTAACATTCGCGGGGATTTCCAAGGGTGGTTTCGGGTCCGGGGCGGCCTTTGCGGCGGCCTCGATTCTTGCGGTGATCCTTGAACCGGGGCAGGCGCTCGGTATCATGTTGCCGCTGCTGATGCTGGTGGATGCGACCACCCTGCGGCCGTATTGGGGGCAATGGAGCTGGCCCGATGCGCGACTGCTGATCCTGGGGGCCTTGCCAGGGGTTGGGCTGGGGGCCTGGCTGTATCAGATCGCGGATGCGGATTTCTTTCGTCTGTTGATCGGGGGCATCTCGCTGGCCTTTGTTGGCTGGCAGATGTCGTTGAAATTGCGCCTAATCCGACCTCCGGCGCGGGAAATGCCGCAGTGGGCCGGAGCATTCGCCGGTGCGCTGGCGGGGTTCACCAGTTTTGTCAGTCACGCGGGTGGCCCCCCGGCCGCTGTGTATCTGTTGTCCCGAGGGTTGGCGAAGACTCCCTTTCAGGCCACGACGGTTTTGATCTTCTGGGCGATCAACATTTCCAAATTCGTGCCCTATGCATTCCTGGGTATTTTTACGGTTCAGACACTGTGGGCTGATCTGCTGTTGGCGCCTTTCGCGATTCTGGGTGCCTGGCTGGGGGTGAAAGCGCATCATATGGTGCCCGAGCGCGCCTTCTTTACGTTGACTTATGTGCTTCTGACGCTGACCGGGACAAAGCTGATTTGGGATGCGCTTACCTGAAACGACGGTGTTTTCGCGTTTGACGGCGGTTATTTCTGCGCTGCGGCGACATTGCTCTTGAAATTTTCGCTGAAATTTGGCCTTGTCCGCGCAAGATTATTACGAGGACAAGACTCATGGACATGACCGCCCGCCCATATCGCTCGGTTCTTTACATTCCCGGTTCGAAAGATCGGGCGCTGGACAAGGCCCGCACGCTGCCCGTTGACGCCATCATTTTCGACTTGGAGGACGCGGTCAGCCCCGACGCCAAGGTTGGCGCGCGTGACACGCTGAAGGCCGCGTTGGCGGAGGGAGGTTATGGCAACCGCGCCAAGATTATCCGTATTAACGGTTTGGATAGCGAATGGGGCGCTGGCGATGTCGAGGCGCTGCGCGACGCTGATTGCGATGCCTTCCTTCTGCCCAAGGTGAACTCGGCTGCGGACGTGCAGGCGCTGGCAGATCTGTTGGGAAATGGTAAGCCGATCTGGGCAATGATGGAAACGCCGCTGGGTATTCTGAACGCGCTGGAAATCGCTGCTCACCCGCAGCTGACAGGCTTTGTTGCAGGAACGAATGATCTGGCCAAAGAGCTGAACAGCCGGTTCCGCGCGGATCGCTTGCCGATGCAGGCCTCGTTGCAGATGATCCTGCTGGCTGCTCGCGCTCATGGCGTAATCGCGATTGACGGTGTGTATAACCAGTTCAAGGACAATGACGGCCTGAAAGTCGAATGCGATCAGGGACGGGACATGGGCTATGATGGCAAGACGCTGATCCACCCCGCGCAGGTTGATGTAACAAACGAAGCCTTTGCCCCATCTGAAGCCGAGATCGACCTGGCAAAACGTCAGATTGCTGCGTTTGAGGAAACAGAGGCCAGCGGGCAGGGCGTTGCAGTTGTCGACGGCAAGATCGTCGAAAACCTGCATGTCGAGACCGCCAAGAAAACTCTGGCAAAAGCCGCAGCTATTGCAGACTTGGCCGGATAAAGCACTATAACGCCCAGAGACCCAATCTGGTCCCAATCCTAAAGGAAGAGGTTTCCAATGATCTGGCTTGTTCTGGGCGTTGCGCTATGGTCCGCTGCGCATCTGTTTAAACGCATTGCCCCCGAGGTGCGGGCCAAAATGGGCGCGAAAGGCCGAGGCCCCGTCGCGCTGGCGCTGCTGGTCAGCGTGGTGTTGATGGTGATCGGGTATCGCGGTGCGGACGGTGCCGTGTTTTGGGGGCGCACCCCTGCGCTGACGGGGATTAACAACCTGCTGATGGTCCTGTCGGTATATCTGTTCGCCGTTTCAGGGCTGCAAACCCGCGTGGCACAGTATATCCGCCACCCGCAATTGACCGCAGTCAAGGTCTGGGCCGTTGCGCACCTGATGGTGAATGGGGATGTGCCCAGCTTTGTGC
>Ga0070724_10001527_pt1 | contig 13680 bp, 14 predicted proteins | sample tdDd001_FD_67278 | JGI IMG/M metagenome (GOLD analysis project Ga0070724, IMG submission 67278) | Marine sediment microbial communities from the Atlantic coast under amendment with organic carbon and nitrate - tdDd00.1 | ecosystem: Environmental > Aquatic > Marine > Coastal > Sediment | place...
TACCAACAGACGAGTGAACATATTACATTGGTTAGTTTATCAGCGATTGCATATATTAGTATTGCAATTTTTGCTAATAGGACATTTGAGTATCCGCCTGCTCTCAATTTTGTATTACTAGCACCAATTATTGGGATTGTCGGCTACTACCTACGTTTACTCATTACACGTTATTAATTATTTCTGCAGAATAACTAATATATATCTATTTAAAAAGTTACATAGGAGGATTAAAATGACATTTGCAAGTCATGGAGTATTTGAAGAACTAAACAATGATTTTCTTATGGAAATCAATGGGGGCGCTAATTGGGACAAGGTGATGACTGGTGTTGGATTGGTTGGCGCTGCGGTAGTTGCAGTTGCTTCTGCTCCAGTTTCAGTACCATTAGTCGCAGGTGCAGCAGCAATTAGCATAGCTGGGGGCTATTTTATTGGAAGCGGATTAAGGGACTAAATTCATCATCTAATCAGTGATCTTTATATCCCAGTTTGAGTTATATAAAGATATTTAGAAAGAACTATACAAGACATATTATGTATGTCGAGTACAGTTCTTTTCTATTTTTTTATTAATCACTACCAAAAACATTGACTTTTAAGGCCATTTTTATTAAAATCACTATACCCCCCAATGGTGGGGGTGGTTAGAATAGAGGTTTATACATGTTTGATTTTCTAGATAAGATTTCATTGAGTTCTTTACTAATTATATCGATTGTTATGTTGCTGTTGCCATTCAGACCTCAGCCTCATGTGGTTGAGAAGCTTATTATGCTAAAGAATGGTGAGTTAAAAGCAGCTATTGATATATTTGATTTAATATATCATCTTACTCCAAGTATTTTATTAATCATCAAGTTGCTAAAATAATATGGTTGGAATATCATTTAATTAGATTGGTTTTCGAATATAGAAGTGCTCACAAGAATTACTTGTGAGCACTTTTTTATTACAGATAGAGAGGTGTTTGTTTACTTGCCTTCTGCCAAAACAGCTGAATTATTTTGCAGATAATGACACTGAATGTACTTCAGTAAAACATAAAATATAGTACATAAAGTTACCCCTTCTTGGAAGTGGACCAAGGTTTGCATAAGATTTTGACTTAAACCCAGTTCAACAAGTCCACTGGAAGCCTTTTTAATGGCAACTCCACTTATAGCCAGTGGAAATGTAAAAGCCGAAAAGCTTGGGAAAAACGGCAATTTTAACAATTTGGGCATATAGGATAAAACGCCAAAATACATTAGGATAGATAAAAAGCTTAATAATAGAAAAACAGAACTGTTTCTCACTTCAAAAGACGACATATATCCAGCTAAACACAAACTAGCTGGAGCCGCTAAAATAGCGATAGATGGTAGTGTTGGCGTAGGTAGATTCGGGTGTTTGATTAACCTATAAATAACTATAGGGAGTAAAACAAGATAAGAAACAAATCCAAACCAGAACAGACTTTGACCCAGCTTAACATACCCAAATGCAGGACTAGTAATACTAGTCATTACAAGACCAACATAAACGATGAAGTAACTTGGAAATACTTTTTCTATTTCAAAGTTAAAAAGGAATTTATGTGTAAACCAAAACATTAGACTTACATGTAGGACCAAACCACTTCCCCATAAGAGACTTGCAAGGGGTAAATTATAGGGTTTTATGTATGTCGACAACAACATAGCCCCCATTGAGTAAGTAGGAGAAACGCTTGCAACGAGTGGGTTGTTCATTTTATCCATTACAAGTTTAGGGTGAAACATAAGTTTTAATGTTATAAGAATAAAGAGCAGCAAAGAAATTATCCCAAGTGTGTTCTTGTAGATAAGGCCATAAGACCCTATTAAGTTGCCAGTGGTTGCAAATGCTAACATTAATCCAGCAATAGGAATAGGTGTCTTTTTTATAATCTGTGACATAAGGCCTCCTATAGATCCGTACTTGTAAGATTTAACTCTCGAACAATAATCTCAGCGGCTTTCTCAGCAATTTCACCTGTAAATGCAACACACTGGTCTTTGTGTTCACCAGATCCCATATCCATACCTCTTGTTAGAACTTTACAGCAAAGGACTTTATGATTGGTTTTAAAATGGTCTTGAAGTTCATACGCAAGTTTTAAGGTGTCCTGGACTTTTGGATCTCCTCCCTTTGTTCGTCCAAAGAAATAACCTAAAGCCATAACCCCTCCAGAAACTGCACCACAGACACATTTTGATTTACCAATTCCGATTGGAAAGCCAGATGCCATTGCAATCATTTCATCGGGCATATCTAAGTCAAAGTTATCTTTAATAGAGCTGATAATCGCTTCAGAGCAGAAGAAATCACCTTTTCTATATAGGTTCTCTGCATCAGTCTTAATTCGTTGGATACTTACTTTATTTTTCATTTCAATTACCTCCTATATTTTTAATAGTTTTTCAAATAAATAACACGATTTATTCTAGTAGATGATTTTTCTGATTATAAGAGCCAGATTTTGCATCCCCAACGGGGTCAGGTTTTTAACACGTGTTTTCTAGGTTGGAAATCTACAACTAAAAGCAGTTAACTCAGTACAAGCCACTGTTCACAAGGGATCTAGCCAAGATGGTTAATGGATTAAAATGTATATAGAAAATACGGATACAAGTTCTTGTTTTATCAAATTTCTCTATTTCCATATAGCCTATGTGCCATTAATAATGATAAGGACTAGATGATGTTTTTTATGAACATAAGCATAAATCGGGGGAGAATATGATAATTTTAGAATCTGAATCAGACAGACCAATATACAACCAACTCTATATACAACTTCGAAATAAGATAATCAGTGGAGAGTTTGAAAGTGGTAGTAAACTCCCTTCTATGAGAGCTTTGAGTAAAGAGCTTAGTATCAGTCGAAATACAGTGGAACAAGCATATCACCACTTAAGTTCAGAAGGATATATTGTGAGTGAAGTGAGAAGGGGATTTTTTGTTGAAACCATAGATTTTACTTCGATTCATGTGAAACCACTGGAACTAGAGAATAAACTTCAAAAAATAAGTAGAAGTGAAAGTATATGTGAATGTGAAAAGGTAAATTTAGAAAGACCTAGTCCACCGATTCGTTTTGATTTTAAGTATGGCATGTTAAGTCCAGAACATTTGCCTCTAAGAAATTGGAAGCCATTAATGAATAAAAGTTTGATGGAGAGTAAAGATGAAATCTCTGAGTATAGACCCATGTTTGGTGAATATAAACTCAGAAAAGAGATCCAAAAATACTTAAATCATTATAGAGGGGTAGACTGTTCCCTTGACCAAATTTTTATTGGGGCTGGTGTACACTACTGTTTGAGTATGTTATGTCAGATACTCAGACTAGAAAACGACCATGTGGCTATGGAAGATCCAGGGTATCATGTGACCAGATCCACCTTCAAAAATCACGGATTTAATGTTGAAGCAGTCACTTTAGACCATGATGGAATAAACATAAAAGAACTTGACCGATCAAAAGCAAAAATTGTATATGTAACACCTTCACACCAATATCCACTTGGATTGATAATGCCCGTATCTAAACGTGTTCAGCTCATTAAATGGGCTGAGCAAGTGGATGGTTTAATTATTGAAGATGACTATAGTTGCCATTTAAGGTATAAGTCAAAACCAGTACAGTCTTTACAGTCTTTATCTAGAGAAAGGGTTGCTTATATAGGGAGCTTTTCAAAATTTCTGTTCCCATCTCTACGCATTGCTTATATGATCATTCCTAAAGGTTATTTGGAAACATTTAAGAATACCTTTACTGGATATCCCTCAACGGTTTCTTATTTAATGCAAGATACACTGGCGCGTTTTATGAATGAGGGTCACTGGGAAAGTTATCTAAAAAGAAATAGAAAACTTCAAGAGGTTAAACATGATCGTTTAATTAATGCCCTTAAAAATTCATTTGGAAATCGGTTAACCATTCATGGTGCAAATGCTGGGTTACACCTTCTACTTGAGTTTGATACACCGGTTCCAGAAGGTGTATTGGTAGAAGAGGCACTTAAGCAAGGTGTGAAGGTATATTCTACCTCACAATTTTGGAGTCAGAATACGGATAGAAGCAAGAGGTCTGTAGTACTTGGATATGGTGGAATGCCCTTAGAAGATATAGATGAAGCGGTTGCCTTATTGGCTAAAGCTTGGACATTCAATTGAGTTTACTTCAGATCATTCTTTTGTATATACATTTGATCTGCCTCATAGATAAGATCCGCCAATTAGGATTATACATAAGGGGTATAATCACACTATTAAGTAATGATGGGGAATATATATATAACGAGGGAGTCTCTTATGAAATCAATTATTATAGTGGTTGTAATTCAATTATTGATGTTGTCAAATATAGTATTTGCCAGTGATAATATTGATATTTACTATGATAATGAACTTCTTGAGTTTGAAGACCAAGGGCCAACTATAGTTGATTCTAGAATGTTAATCCCTGTACGTACAGCCCTCCACCTTGGTTTTGCTGTTACTTGGGATGGACAGGAACAGAGTATTTTAGTTAGTAATGAAGATAAGTCACTCAAGTTTTATATAGATAGCCCTTATGTTTATGGCGAAGACCAGATATTGATTATGGATACGCATGCCAGTATTATAAATGGCCGCACTATGATCCCACTTAGGGCTTTGTCAGATGGATTTGAAATGTCTTTAGAGCACTCATTTGATACTGGACGACACATTGTACGCATGTCGAACTATGAAAGTTTCGCCTTTCATAAAGCCATTGTTTTAGGTCCAGAAGGAATAGCAGATGGCGTATTTAACGATCAGATTTTTAGGTCTTTAGAGGTAGACCCATTAGACGATAATATTGTAATTGTTGGAACGGAAGCTAATGGTATGTTTAAATCCGTTGATGGAGGACACACTTGGAATTGGTATAGAGAAGGTCTACTAGTGAATAAACAACCGGGATTTGAATATCCCGAGTTTTATGACATAAGTATAAGTGCTGACCGAGATGTTTATTATGCAGCATTTGCATCTTCACCTGGTCCAGCTGAAGGTGATTTTCCTAGTGCTTTTTCTGGAATTTATGTATCAGAAAATGCTGGACGTTCTTGGGAGCGTAGAGTCTCAGGTTTATCATCTGGAACAGTGAGTGCAATAATAAGCCATCCAACCCAAAGCCATATTGCTTATGCGGGTGTGAGAGCAGGCACCCCTTCCTTTACTAAAGGCGGTTATACTCCTGAGTTTTATGATGGTGGCATATATAAGACAGAAGATTTTGGTAAGACTTGGTCAAAAATTTCTCCAAGTGGAAAAGCAGACACCAGTGACTATTACCGGATGAAAACATTTGGTGAGGATACGGTCTTTGTTATGGCTATGTATTTTACTGACCATTCACAAGCGGCGGGATTAATGAGAAGTGATGACAGCGGAGAAACATGGTCTGTTCTAAATCCAGAAGGCATTTATTTTGGTGACTTCGATAATTATGATGAAGATATTATTTATGCACTTTCTGACGATAAAGGCACACCAAAAGGGATTTATAAGACCGTAGATGGTGGTAAGTCTTGGATTAAAACGAGTGCCGATGGTTATGGTGCCATTAGAGTTTCTCCATTTGATCCCAATTTAGTAGCTTATAGTTCAAGAGACAAACTATATATAAGCACCAATGGCTTAAAAACATCAAAAATGGTACTGCAATATGACACAAGTGTAGACAAGGCGATTATAACGGATATTGTATTTTCAAAAACCGATGAAAATGTAATGTATGCTGGTGGGCCCGGGTTAAGGATCTATAAGAGTACTGATAAAGGTCAGAGTTTTGTGAAAGTAGCCAATTTAAGAGAGAAGATAAATGCATATTTAGAAATGGAAAACGGGCTATATAAATCTCATTTGGAGAACTTGCTAGACACAGACACTGGCTCAAATCAGTAAGCAGCTATATTTAATGACTTAGTAAATGGTGTATATAAAAAGCGAACGGAACCTAGAAGTAACAAACTCTGTTAAAGTGGACAGTTAAACTAAAATACTGTACCGATAAAAGGAGCGTGCTTCTGGCTTCGTACGCTTTAATTTTTTTATTTTAGTTAAACATATGAGAACTACGTTAAACTTAAAGACTGAGTATTAACAGAAATCCCTTCATGTTGCAATAAAGCAGTTTTTTTATCAATTCCACCCGCGTAACCTGTGAGCTGACCACTTGCCCCTACAACTCTATGACATGGAATGATAATGGAGATTGGGTTGTGTCCAACTGCGCCTCCAACGGCTTGAGCAGACATACTGTCTAAGCCTTTGGCAGCTGCTATTTTTTTGCTTAGACAACCATATGTTGTTGTTTCTCCAAGTGGAATTTTTAATAACTCTTCCCAAACAAGCTGTCTAAACGAACTACCTACTGGAGAAAGGGGTAAATTGAACTCTTTTCTTGTACCTGCTTGGTATTCAGACATCTGTCTATCAAATTCTTTTATGACTTTCTTTATTTTCTTAGATACTAGTTGATCAACTGTGGCTTCATCTTCTTCAATCCATAAGACGTCATCCATGTTCTTTGGAAAATACTTTTGTCCTTGGAACCAGAGGCCAATGAGCTCAGCATCCACATTAAAGGCAACCAGGCTTTCACCCCATTTAAGATTACGTTTAACACATATCATCATGATCCTCCTTTATGGCATCTCTCCATAGTGCCAAGGTTAAGTAGCTCCGCCATGGACGGTATTTTTCAGCGTATTGTTCTGCTTTTAATATATATAACTTGTTGAGTTTGTAAGGAGAAAGATCCTCTATTTCGTTTATATATTGTCCAGAATCACTTTTTAATAAGGCTAAAAGTCTATTCTTAATTACTATATCTGTTACTGGGAAGGCATCAGGCCAGCTGAGTCCTCTCATTGATAAGTATTCAGCGGTCCAGTCTCCAATCCCTTTTATAGCCAGTAGACTCCTCTTTAACTCTTCTGGTGAACCTGTAAAAACAATATTGCCCGTTTCGATTCCATTAGCAATTTCTATGATTGAAGCTGAACGTGTTCGAATAACACCCGATTCACCTAATACATCAAAAGCTTTTTCACCAAGTCTTAGTATATCTTTTGGTTCAGGAAAAATATAATTTATTTCAGGCCACGGTGTCTCCACTTCTTTACCAAGCGCATCTACAACTCGACCTGAAATGGTTGTGGCTGCTTTAACTGTAATTTGTTGACCTAAAATTGCTCGAACGGACATTTCAAAACCATCAAAACATCCAGGGAGTCTAATGCCTTTTGGAAACTCAGTTGGGAGTTGGTCTGGAATTGCGCCCAAGTCCAGTGCTTTTTTAACTAGATAACTCACTTGTAACATAACGGGTCCTAAACTTCGGCTAAGTTTAACTTCAAAGTGGTTATCATTTATTTTAGGTTTAATTTCTATCCAGCCTACATGATTTTGTCCATTGTGGTGAATGTTAAGACTCCTTCTGTAAATACCTGTGTCGGTTATGAACTCAATGCCTGGAATGGCTCTGAGTCTGAAAAAGTTTAACATGGATTCCCAGTCGTAAGGTGGACGGAAGTAGAGTTTTATTTTTATGCTATCTAATTTATTTTTACTTTTGTATTCTTTTCGAATATCACTTGCTGTGAGTTGATACCGTTTCTTTAATGCATCGTGGAATCTTGATGGACTTCCAAAGCCACATGTTGTTGCTATTTGTGTAATACTTAAGTTGGTGTCGGTGAGAAGGCTTTTTGCCCTTAGGAGTCTTTTAGTCATAATATATTCTTTCGGCGAAACGCCAAGACCATTCTTAAAGACTCTGTTAAGATGCCTTGGAGAGATGCCCAGTTCTGCTGCACACCGCGCAATTAACTTTTGACCATACTCATGAAGTTCAAAATATTCAACGATTAACTTTACAAGTTCTTTGCCCTGATCAAACTCAGAATATTGGGGGGCTAATTCTGGCCTGCAACGTAAACAAGGTCTAAACCCATTGGCTTCAGATTCTGCGGCACTGTTGAAAAAAGTACAATTCTCAGATTTAGGTGCTGGAACTTTGCAAACTGAGCGACAATATATGCCCGTTGTTTTTACAGCAACAAAAAATACGCCATCGAATCGTGCATCGTTTGTTTTGATAGCTTCATAACATACATCATGGTTCAACTTCATATGCCCACCTCTTTCTATGGCAAAAGTATATCATAGAGGAGGTTCAAATAACTCTCGTTTTCGGACATGGAACATACAAAAAAGACCTTTGTCATTTTGTGTATCAAGCTTTAGTGGAGTACACAGAGTTTTGACAACTCTTAGCACTTTGCTAAACATCAAAAGACAAAGATCTTTCCAATTTGGGTTTTTACAATAAACTTATAACAAATGTCTATAGGCCTGCTAGTTCAACGATCGTTTCACCAACTTCTTCAGCACTGTTAAATGGGAAGTGGTTTTCATTTAGTAGTGTACCTGCTTGACCAGCAGTCACAACTAGATCACCCGCAGTACAAGTTGTGTCTGCACCATTTGGGAATGCACCAATAAGTGCTTCAGGACTTGCAATAGGGAATGTAGCTTTATTTAGGTGTGCTACGATCTGAGCTTTAATAGTATTTCTTACGGACATAATAATGACCTCCAATTAATTTAGTGTGTGTTGTTTACAAACTTAGTTTAATGGATGTGGAGCTTTTATTCTGTAAAGCACTTTACAAAATCTATCAAAATTTTTTATAAGAATAATTCACAAGAGTTTTCCACAAGAACAAAGATGATTTGGCGAAAGTTTATTTGTGGTATATTCTAAGACAAAGAGGATTCGCGTGAGATAAACGTAAGCCTATAAAGGAAGAGACTATGACTAAGAAGATAAAGTGTATGAAAGACCTAGAGATATTCAGTGCCTTAGATGAAGCTGAAAAAAACGATGTTGTGAGATTGGCACGTCCCGTTTTGATAAAAAAAGGGGAGACTGTTTTTAGTGAAGGAACGTCGTGTGACAAAATATATTTCATTAGAAAAGGCAGTATTTTGCTTTATAAAGTATCTGTTGATGGCAAAGAAATGTCGCTGGATATTCTAAATCAAGATGATATTTTCGGTGAACATACCATCTTTGACGAGGCTATTCATAGCTTTAATGCAAAAGCACTAGAAGATACTTTTGTATGTGTGTGTACCCGTGATGATTTTATGGAACTGCTTAAAAATCCTAAGGTATCCATCAAAATGATGAAACACCTAACTAATAAATTAGATGGATATACTGACCAGATGGCAAGTATGGCTTTTAATGATGTTCAAGGTAGAATCATTAACATGATTAAGAAGTTAAATGGGAAGTATGGAATGGCTACATCAAAAGGTGTAAAAATTGATGTAAAGTTAAGTCATCAAGACATCGCAAACCTTGTGAATGCATCTAGGGTAATGGTGTCAAATATTCTTGGGGCACTTAAAAATGAGGGTGTTATTACAATTGATGAAAAGTATATATACGTTGTAAACAAGACTATATTAGAAGTGGATATGTAATAACAGGACTCATAAAAACTTGATGAGTAGATACACATTATGCATACGCCAAAATTTATACAAGTAGAAGTATACCCAGTCTAATGGGTATACTTCTTTTAAGTTGAATAACCTATTATTTAAGTTGAATAACCTATTATTTAAGTTGAATAACCTATTATTTAAGTTTTAGAACACCCTTTTTATGTTTATTGGTGGTGTCCTATGTTCAGAGGAATCCCCGTTTCTGCTAAAGATTTAATGTTTGATAACATGAGCCACCAGCCTTCTTTTGTAGCTTGGTAGGATGGATCGTCTTTATGCCACTGATCCTGTCGAACGGTTAGTTTAACAGCAAAACCGCAGTCTTCTAATGCGTAAGATACCCGTGAGGTGAAAGGACGCGTCCCATTTCGATAAACTTCTCCAACTTGAATTGTGTGGACCAGTTTATTAAGAGGTATATATTCTAAAACTTTACCATACATGTGTAATGTCTTTTCTCCATCTCTTCCGGGGCCAAGATATTGGATGTTTTGACCTACTTCAAATGTAGAACTAACTTTTGCACCGTAGAATATAGCACTGGTTTTTTCTGGTTGAGTTAAGATGGACCAGACGTTTTCAGTAGATGCGTGAATGTAGAAAATGTACTCAAGATTCATATACAAAACTCCTTTCTTCGATACCAACACTATATAATGGATGTATAAAGTGTGTATTGCAAAAAAGCGACAGGATTTGTTAGGAGCGTACAATGTCTGAAGCCTATTTAAAAGCTGTGGTTAACTTAGATGAACTTCAAAAGAAAACAAATTTTCGCAGGATCGAACCGTGTGACACATTAAAAGATGTTATTGACCTAATTTGGATCATCGAATGGAATTTCAGTCCTGGTGAAGTTTTTAAGCAAAAGCTTTTCCCAAATCCTAATTCAAACATTGCAATCTATTCGGAGGGGATTTATTTTGAAGGTCCAACAAAGTCCTTGTTTGAGTATGAAATGGCTGGAAGTGGTCGCTTGATTGGTTTTAAGTTTAAATTAGGTGGATTTAATAGCTTTGTTGATTTAAACATGGGTGCACTTACCAATCAAAAAATTGAAGTAAATGAAGTTTTATACCATGAAAAGTGGGCAGAAGTTTTAAAACTAAATGAGATTTCCACTCAAGTGGCTTGTGTTGAAGACATTCTAAATAGTTTCGAACCCAAGCGAAACAAAGAAGCAAAATTGGTGGAAGAGATTGTTAAGTACATTCGCTTAAATAGACATATTGTACGTGTTGGCCTTATATCGGAACAGTTTCACATGAGCAGTCGTACACTACAGAGGTTGTTTAACAAGTATGTGGGTGTAACACCCAAGTTGGTAATTCGGGTCTTTAGGTTGCAGGAGTTAAAAGAAGAAATCAAAAGCTATGACCATCTAGACTTAGCAGACTTGGCTTTAAAGCTTGAGTACAGTGATCAGTCCCATATGATCAACGATTTTAAGGCATTCACTGGCGTTGCCCCCTTAATGTTTAAGTAGTATGAAATTATAAGCTGACCTGAGTCTGTTAAAGACTTAAGTCGGCTTTTTGCATTGAAATGAGAATGGATAGATCTGTCTGTGGGTATCTATACGGTGAACAGCTAACAATATGCGTCTACCACATAGTTTGGCTAACAAACCATGACAAATAGAAATGGGAGACCAGAAAACTGGAGGTCGCTATGACGAAGAAGTTAATCATTGCATTTATTGTGTTCACAGCAGTAGGGTTAGGTCTGTTTTATCTACTAACCATGGGAAATGTAGGTGTTGAGTACGACACCGTTCAAGTAACCCGTGGACAGGTGGGGAAATATGTAGAAGATGTTGGCCAAGTCAGCTCGAAAAACATACGTAGCTACTATGGAAATGGTACACGCAAGGTTGAAAAAATGAACCTAGAAGTTGGTGACCCTGTAAAAGCGGGTCAAGTTTTAATAAAGTTTGAAGATAACTTAGACCTAGAAATACAAAAAATCCAAAAACAAATAGAAGCCCTAGAAGCCGTTTACAACGAAGCCCTTACGGGAACAGATGTTGCGAGTGTTAATAGTGCCCGGATAGAGATATCAAAAGCTAGATCTAGTTTAGACAGCGCAAAGAAAACAAAAGACCGCACCCAAACTTTATATGACAGTGGCGCTGCTTCACTGATGGAGTTAGAAGATGCTGTCGAGTCTGTTGACCAACTTCAAAGTGCATTAGGTATAGCGCAAAATGCATATAATAAATTGACTAAAGAAATATCAGAGAACAATAAAAACAAGTATGAAGCTGAAATCGATGTGTTAATACTCTCACTTGAAATACTTGAAAAGAGTCGAGATCTTTCTTTTATTTATGCAGATGTAGATGGGATCGTTACAGAAGTGAACACCTTTGAAGGGGACATGCCATCCCCAGGTGTTTTGATTTTAGAAGTATATGATCCAAGTGAAAAGGTCATCTTAGTTGATTTTATGGTTGAAGATGCTAAGACGATAAAAGAAGGCATGCAGGCTGAGATAGATGATTTTGATCTAGATGTCCATAGGACAGACTTGAAAGTGGATAAGGTGCACCCAAAAGCATTTATAAGCTTGTCAGAACTTAGTGTGGAAGAGAATCGTCAAACTGTAGAAATTGGTCTACCTAGTGACGCAGATCTTCTAGCTTTCGGAGTTGAACTATCTATGAAAGTTATGGTTGAACCTGAGCGCGAAAGCCTCTTTGTACCCATAGCAAGTGTTATAAATGAGAAGTCCAAACACTACGTTGAACTCCTGATAGATGGAGAACTAGTTCGTAGGGAGATCCTAACAGGCACGCGATTTGAAAAAAACATTGAAGTACTAGAAGGACTATCAGAAGGAGATCAAGTTATATTAAATTATCAGGAAGATTAATTGGCCGATAAGCTGCGGTACTTGTATGAAGGGATGGATTGGATGATAAAAGTTAAAAACCTTTACCATTCATATAGCAATGATAAACATTACGCTGTAGATGATATAAGTTTTGAAATTAAAAAAGGTGAAATTTTTGGTTTTCTAGGCCCGTCCGGTGCAGGAAAGTCTACAACACAAAACATATTAGTTGGCCTTCTTCCTCTGCAAGAAGGCTCCGTTGAAGTGGCAGGATATGACGTAAAACATATCCGCAATAAAATGTTTAACAAGATTGGCATGTCATTTGAACAGTCTAATGTTTATAGCAAAATGTCTGGCCTTGAAAATTTAGAGTTTTACAGAAAACTCTTTGATGTTGAAACCCAAAATCCTATGGATCTGATACGTTTAGTGGGGTTAGGTGGGAAAGAACATGTTAAGGCAGGTAAATATTCTAAGGGGATGAAACATAGATTAACCTTTGCCAGATCCATGATTAATAATCCTGAAATGTGGTTTTTAGATGAACCAACAACAGGTCTTGATCCAGCTATTGCTGCCCAGATTAAAGACATCATAAGGCAAGAAAATGAGAAGGGTGTAACTATTTTTCTTACTACGCATAACATGTACATAGCAGATGAGTTGTGTGACCGGGTGGCTTTTATTGTGGACGGTAAAATCAGGATCATTGATTCTCCAAAAGCTCTAAAATTAAAGTATGGGGAAAAACGTGTGGATATAGAATACTTTGATAATGGGCAGTTGGTTAAAGAAAACTTTTCAACGGTCATACAAGAAGAAAAAGACAAAATGGTAGAGGTTATAAACAAGTTCGACATCCAAACCATGCATACACGGGAGGCGACCCTAGAAGAGATCTTTATTAAAGTGACTGGAAGGGGACTGGTTTAAATGAAACTATGGTACAGTTTTGCAAAAGAGCTGAGCCTATCATCTAAAAGCTGGTACTTCTATATTGAGATTGGCATGGCTGTGGTTTTATTATTGATTCTTCTATTTGTTGTGCCAGAAGACTTTGATAGCAAAAGTAAACAGTATATTTACTTGGACTTACCTGAAGTGGTTAAAGAACGATACGCTAAGAACCTTAGGGAAGAAGACTTGGATGAACGAGCGGAAAGTATTGAAGTTGAAGCAGACGACAGGATCTTTAACGCAGACCTTTATGAAACTGAGGAATCAAAGATTTATTTGTTAGATAGCAAAGAAGCCTTAGATGCCTTTTCAAACTCAGAACGC
>Ga0070724_10001528_pt1 | contig 13665 bp, 12 predicted proteins | sample tdDd001_FD_67278 | JGI IMG/M metagenome (GOLD analysis project Ga0070724, IMG submission 67278) | Marine sediment microbial communities from the Atlantic coast under amendment with organic carbon and nitrate - tdDd00.1 | ecosystem: Environmental > Aquatic > Marine > Coastal > Sediment | place...
CTTAACTTTTTATATAAAAGCTCTTTAGAGTTTCTTTGGTCAACCAAAACATTCATATAAATATCTATAAGCTCTTTATCATATAAAAGATTATTGAAAAATATTAATTCAGCTCTTTTATTAATTTCAGAATAGGCATTTGCATATGCCTTATTAACATCATGAATATTATCGTTTAGAGTTTGAATAATTTTTTGTGATTTATAGTAGTTTAAAAAAATAACAGCAATAAATGCTGTTATTATAAATAGAAAAGTATACCTAATAAATAGGCTTTTTTTATTCATAGGATTAAGACTTTAATACTTCTAAGATTTTTCTTTCAAAAGCTTGTAAAGAATCAAATGGCTTCATTACATAGTTAGTAGCACCCTCTTTGTGAGACTTTAAAACTTTATCTAAAGTAGAGTATGCTGTCATCATTACAACTTTTTGTTCGCTGTTTTTTTCCATTACTTTTTCTAAAACCTCTAAACCATTCATTTGAGGCATCATAATATCTAATAAAACTAAATCAAACTCTTGTCTTGAAAATGCATCTAAAGCAGAGATTGGGTTTGAATATGTTGTTACATCATAACTACCACTTCTATTTAAAAATCTACTTAGCATAGTTAAGATTTCTGTTTCATCATCAACAATTAATACAGAATATTTTTTATTCATTTTTGTTTCCTCTAATTAAATAATTCTTGTGCAGCTTCTTTCATTACTGCTTCATTTTTTTCTTCTAAGATTTTGTCAAGGTAGTGGAAAACATGCTCACTTGCATTTTCTACAAGTGCAATCTTATCTTCAATTAATTGCTTAGAACAAGATACTTCATGACCAGAACACTCTGCTGCTAAAAGGTTTGCTTCATGGTGTACTGCATGGTGGTGTTTTTCAAGATGTCTATAAGATGGAACAAAACTAAATTCTTCTTTACCAAGTCCCGTATCATACCATTTACCAAGTCTACAGTTATGATGATCAACAGCTTTAAAGTTATGCTCTCCACCAAAGATTAATTGGTATAAATTATTTTTGTAAATAACATGGTCTAATTTTGCAAGGTTAATAAAGATTTTATTTGAAATACTCTCTACTTCATAAACAGATCTATTAGCATTTCTTTGGAATGTATTCATTAAACCACTTAATGTATCAACTCTCTCTTTAGTTTCATTTACTCCACTTGCTACAACATCAGAACTATTTTTGATTTTTTCTGTATCAGTTTGAATTGAATCAACTACATCTTTAATCTGTTTTGCTGCATCAGCACTTCTAGTTGCAAGGTTTCTTACCTCTTGTGCAACAACAGCAAAACCTTTTCCAGCTTCACCTGCTGTTGCTGCTTCTACTGCTGCGTTTAATGATAAGATATTTGTTTGGAATGCAATCTCTTGAATAATATTAATAACATCAGAGATATCTTTACTTTTAGATACTAATGAATTTACTACTTCATTCTCTTTTTCAATCTCTGTTCTTAAGTTTGTAGTATCAATTACAATCTCTTGAGTTAAGCTAAGTCCTTTTGTTGAACCAGTTGCTGTCTCTTTTGACTCTTTCATCATTGATTGAAGTTCATCAAGTAAAGATGTATAAGCTTTTTGAGTAGTAGTCAAAGAGTTAGTCATATTTTTATTATGTCTTTCTAGTAAACCACCATCTTTGTTATCATGGATAGATGTTCTTCTAAGAGAAACTATTTTATATCCTGCATACTCTTTTAATAAAATATTAGCTTCACAGTCATCTAAAATAAGTCTATTATTTCCTCTATTAACAGCATCTAATACAACAGAGTGATCTGTAATATTAGCTTTTGCTAAGTTATTTAAAAAAAACAGTTCATTTTTAGGTGAAAAAACAACTAATCCCTCTTCTTGAGATAAAAGGGCTATTTCCTTAAACAGTTTTGCTTCATTTTTATACTGTTCACAATCCTCTTTAGGATTGTTTGAGATTTCATAAGTTAAATCATCAATTTGTTTATCTTTTTGAAGCATTTGCTGCTTCAACTGAGCAATCTCTTCTTTTAAAGAAGAGTTCTCATCTTCCAACTTTTTATTTCCAAAAAACATTTTCTTACCTTACAACCTTTTATAAGAAAATATAATAACGGATTTTATATAAATTGGTAATAAAAGTAATACTTAATAATTTATTATTTTTAAATATTTTTTGCACAAGTAAATGCTGATGAAAATGCAAACTGGAAGTTGAAACCACCTAATTCACCCGTAACATCAAGGCATTCACCTATAAAATATAAACCTTTCTGCTTTTTGCTTTCAAAATTATGCCAGTTGATTTCATCAGTTGAAATACCACCTTTTGTTACTTCTGCTTTTGTATATCCAAAGTTACCTGCAGGAGAAAATTCATAATATTTTAAAGTTCGTAATTTATCTTTTTCCTCTTCACTTAAAGATGAAACAGGTTTATCATCTAAATGAATTGACTTTAAAAACTCTTGTGTAAATCTCTTTGGGAAAGGAAGTGCTGATGATATTTTTCTATTTCCTTTTAAGAAGTTTGCCATTTTCTTTTTTGGTAGAAAATCAATAGCTATTTTTCCTTTTTTCCAATATAAAGAAGTAGTTAAAATTACAGGACCACTACACCCTTTATGTGCAAATAAAAGTGAACCTTCAAACCTTTTTCCCTCAACAAAAGTATTTACCATTGTTGATACACCTGATAAGTTTTTAAACCAAAACTGATCTTTTTGAACAGTAAAACCAACAAGTGCAGGCTCTAGTTTTTCAATAGTATGTCCAAACTTTTTAGCAATATCGTAAGCAATTGAAGTTGCACCTAATGTTGTATAAGATAAACCACCACTTGCAACAACTAGTTTTTTTGCTTCAATTGTTTTATTTGCTGTTTTGATTTTATAAATACCATCTTTATACTCAACATCTTGAACTTTTATTCCTAAATACTTCTTCACATGAGAAGTTAGTTTTGTAAACATATCAATAGGGTCTTGAGAGGATTTACAAAAATATGTTCCTTTTACAATCTTTGGATTTAGTTTTGGGAAAACACCATTTGAGTTTAAGAAGTTTAATAAGTCATCTTTTGAGAAGTTTTGAAGTACTTGTTTTACAAGTTCTCTATCACCAAGGTAGTTTTTTTCAGTTACATATTCATTTGTGATATTACATTTGGCTCCACCAGAGACTTTGATTTTTGAGCCAACTTTTGTGTTACTGTCAATTAAGCAGATATTTTTATACTTCTTTTTATTCACAGATGAAGCAAACATAAGTCCACTTGCACCTGCTCCAATAATAGCTATATCGTATATAGTTAATCCTTTTTACAAATAAATCTATTTATTCCATTTACATACTCATACTCTAATGTATAATGGTTTGCTTCTAAAATATTTTGAACTATATATAAACCTAACCCAAAAGAATCTTTAATATTCTCGTCTTCTTTGAAAAATGGTTCAAAATACTTTTCTAAAGGATATTTCAATTCATTTCCGCTATTTTCAAAGATAATATTATCTTCTTCACTTTTAATTGTTACAATACCATCAGGTGAATATTTGATTGCATTATCAATTAGGTTTTTAATTGCTATTGAAAATAGTTTAAAGTTTACATGAAGTTTTTTATTATCACACTCTAGTTTAACTTTTTCATCTTCAATCATTAAAATATCTTTTGCATTATCAATAATATCATCTGTAAAGTAGTAGTTTTTCTCCACATTTTTTGTTGATGAAATAAGCTCTTCAATAGATGCAAACTCATTTATTAAAAGCTCTAATCTATTAAATACCTCTTTTAGTTTTTCATCATTATCATCATTTCTTTCAATCTCAGCTAAAAACTTTCCTTTTGTAATTGGTGTTTTTAACTCATGCATAATATTTCTAATAAAAATATTTCTAGCTTCTTTTACATTTTTTAGTTTTAAAGCTGAGTCTTTAAACTCTCTTGCAAGCATTGAGACTTCATCATTTCCTTCAAGGTTACAACACTCAAAATCAAAGTTTTCATCACCTAAAGTACTTACTTTATCTTTTAGTATTTTAAGAGGCATTAGTTTTCTAAGTGTCACTAAATACATTAAAATTAGTGTAATAATCACTATTGCACAAACTAAAATTACATATATATTTGAGCTTAAAGGAGCCTCTCTATTATCTTTTATAAGTAGGGTTTTTCCTCTTTTTTTCATATAGATATAGTTATTGTCATTTAACTGTAAAATCCTAAAAATAGTATCATGTCTTCTATCTTTTTTTTCTATTAAGATTTTTGTTTTTGGATTGTAAGTAATTGCATTAATTTCTCCACCATCCACAAACATTGTGTAGTTTAACTCTTCAAGTTTTCTTGCAAACTCATAGTTTAAACCACCTCTTTTATGTTTTGAAATTACTCTTTTAACTATTGGTATATATCTATCAAAAAGCTCTTTTTCTTGGTTATTATAGTTATAAGTCATTAAACTTATAAAGCTTGTAATAACTAATAAAATTGATATAATAAAACTAACTGTTATTGTAAAAAATATTGATGATCTATTCATTGTGTAAATTTATATCCCATTCCTCTAATTGTTTGAAGATGTTTAGGCTCTTTTGGGTTATCTTCAATTTTATGTCTAATTCTATTTATTATTACTGCAAGTGAGCCTGAATTTTCATAATCTTGGTTTAGTAAATCAGAATTATCAAATATCTCTTCTCTTGAGATAACAAAGTTTTCTCTTTTTAACATAAGCGATAAAACTTCATACTCTGCTGCTGTTAGTTTAACATAATTTCCATTTTTTCTTATCTCTTTTTTCTCTGTATCCAAAGTGAAGATTTTATTTTCTTCTTTTTCTTGAACATTACTATTATTAAATCTTCTAAGTATAGTTTTTATTCTAACTTCAAGTTCTCTTGGGTCATATGGTTTTGGAAGGTAATCATCAGCTCCAAGCTGTAAAGCTGTAACTTTATCGGTAATATCACTTCTTGCACTAGATATAATAATAGGAATGTCGTAATCTTTCACAATAGCCTTACATACATCAAGACCATCCATTCCGGGAAGAGTTAAATCTAAGATAATTAAATCGGGTTTATTTATTCGTAGGGATGAAAGAGCCAAAAATGGCTCCTCATAGTTGGTAACTTCAATATTAAATTGCTTTAGGTACTGGGTTAAAACATCAGCTAGTTCTACATCATCTTCTACCATTGCAATCTTAATCAAAATCTATCCTTTTTAGTTAAATCTGCTTTGCATTCTATTTTGCATTTTTTCAACTCTTAAATCCAATAGAGTTTTAAACTGCTCTTTTTGTTTTGAGTCTAATACAGAGTATATTTTTTCAATCGTATCTGCTTTAGATTTTAGCATATTCTCTCTTTTCTCACTCATAATTTTAATGAACTTTTGTTTATCAAATGTTGATTCAGTAAAAGCATCATTAAGTGTTTGCTTATCTTTTCTAGACTCTTTTACAATCTTTTTAATTTGAGTTTTTTGATCATCACTTAAATTTAACTCTTTCATGATAGATCTTATTTGCATGAAACCTTTTTTGTTATGATGAGCTTTCTTCATCATTTTTCCGTGGTAATTACCTTGTTTCATTCCTTGTTTACCTTGCATATCGCAAGCTGCAAATGCACCTGTTGCTAAAACTGCACTTAATACTACTGTTGTTAAAACTTTTGCTTTAGTTGTCATGATAAATCCTTTTATTTCTTTTGATAATAAAATTATGACATGGTGTTTTTAACGCAGTTTAAATTTGAGTTTAACGTAAGTTTAACGAGTTGTTAGATTTAGAAGAAAAAGGTTTAAAAACTCTTATAAAAGAGCTTCTAAAACCTCCTTTATATCATTTGGGTTTGAGAAGTGGTCAACTTTTTTATAAAAGTTTCCATCTTTATCAAAAAAGTAAATATATGAAGTATGAGCAACAGAATAATCCATTGAAGAACCTTCTAAATATACTTTTTTATAATATGATTTATATCTTGATACAATATCATCAATATTCTCTTTGTTTGAAGTTGCACCTTTAAATGTTGGATGGAAATATTTTGAATACTCATCAAGTGCATCAATTTTATCTCTATCAGGGTCAACTGAAATAAAAAGCCCTTCAAAGTTTTTGTTTACTTTATCATTAGGTAGCTTTTCTAAAGCAGCAGCAAGAGAGCTTAATGAAGTAGGACATACATCAGGACAGAATGTATATCCAAAGTAAATAGCTAAAACTTTTCCATTATAAGAATCAAGAGTTAACTCTCCACTTTTTGAATTAACTTTAAAATCATACTGCTCTTTTAACTCATTGCTTTCTATATATGGTTTAATTAAAACAATAATCCCTACAGCAATTACTGCTGAAATTAAATAAGAAACAATTTTTTTCATATTTTAATTACCTTGTTGTTTGAAACTGAAATCTTGCTCCAGTTCTTTGTGTTATTTTATCAAGTTCAATATCAGCATTCCACTGCATATTTCCTACTGGACAAGTAGGAAGTGTTCCATTTGCTTCATAAATCCCATTTCCTAAGTTTTCAAACTTTAGATTGAAATATCCCATAAACATATTTGTTGCATAGATATTTATTTTTAAATTCTCTAACTTATCATTTGAACTTGTAAGTTTAAACTTTAAATTTTCCATCAAAGGTATCTCTTTTGGGAAAACCTCCAATGTAAACTTTGTACCATCTTTTGTTGTAATTTCACAAGGGCTTTTATGTAAATCACAATTAGTATTTTGAGTTACATACTCAACTTCTCCTCTAAGAGAATTATATACTTTATTAAAATCTATAAAAAAATAAGCCCCTACAATTGAAGCAATTACAAAGATTTGTACAAGTAAAGTTTTATTCATTATTAGTTACTTCCACACTTTCCTGCACCACATTTACCAGAACCACAAGCCATACCTTTTGATGATTCCTTATTCATCATATGATGTTTTTTACCCATCATCATTCCAGACATTACTTTTTTAACTGGTGCAAATACCTTGATGTGTTGACCATTTGAGAAATTTAATACAACTTCTACATTCATCTCTTCTTTTAAAGGTCTAGTTTTTAATCCAATTAACATAACATGAAAACCACCTGGCTTTAAAACAGTTGAAGAGTTTGCTTTAATATCAATCTTTGGTACTTGATACATAGTCATAACACCATCTTTCATATCATGAGTATGTAACTCAACAACTTTTGAAGCATCAGAAGTTGCAGATACTAAAGAGATAGTTTCATTTGATGTATTTTTAATCTCCATAAACGCAGCAGAGTTTGGAAGACCTGGAGGAGTTGCTCTAACATAAGCATTATCTACACTTAAAGAAGATGCAAACATAACTGAAGCAGAAGCTAACATAAGTAGAATTGATTTTAATTTCATATGTGTCCTTTTTTTGTTTTTAACAATATAACCAAGAATTGTTAATTTTCTATTAATTACTCTTTTTTAATAGTTGTTTCCTAGTGTTTCACTAAGGATTATATTAAGTTATTTTTTGCAATTACAAGTTTATTTAAGTATACTATACTAAATCAATTAAGAGTATATAATGCAATTATCAAATATAACTACAAAGGCCATTTTTTCGATTGCCTTTATATCTATTTTTTTAACACTTATAATTTCAGTAATCTTTCAAATGTCACATTTTGAAAGTGATCTTGAAAAGCTTCGTTCTGATTATATTAAATACAAAGAAGATGAAATTAAAAGAGAAGTAATAAAAGTATTTAATAGAATAGAAAGTAAAGAGAAGCAAATTACCAATGAAATTCAAAGTAAACTAAAATTTAGAATCAATATAGCACATGAAATAGCAAGTGCAATATATAATGAAAACAAAAATAAAAAAACAGATGAAGAAATCAAATACTTAATAGTCTCAGCACTAAAAAATATTTCATTTTCAGAAAGGCGTTCTTACTACTTTATAAATAGTAATGAAGGTAGAGCTATACTTTTTAACAAACAATCAAAACTTAATGAAAATAAAAATGTTTGGAATCTAAAAGATAAAACAGGTAAATACTTTATTCAAGAACAATCTAAGATAGCTTTAGAAAAAGGTGAGGGTTTTTTACAAACACACTTTGTTAAACCTGATTTAGAAGATAATATACAATATCCTAAACTAAGTTATATAAAAATATTCAAACCTTTTAATTGGCATATTGGTATGGGTGAATATATTGATGATTTAACATTTAATACTAAAGAGGACATTTTAAAAGATATTGCATCTATTAGATATACAGATGATGGTTATATTTTTGTAAATAGCGTAAATAAAAAGGCCTTAGTTTTTGATGGATATAAACTTAATAAACCACGAGACTATACAAACAATGAACTTTTTAACAAGCAAATCAACACTAGTGAAAATAAAGAGGGTGGATTTTTCTACTACAAATTCAAAAAGTTAAATACAACAAAAAAGTTTCCAAAACTTGCATTTGTAAAAAGATATGAGAAATGGGGTTGGATTATTGGAAGTGGAGTATATATTGATGAAATTGATGAAGAAATAGAAAAAAGAAAAGAGGAATATATAGAGCATATTATAGAGCAAATCACAGTTACATTAATAGCTATTTTAGTTCTATTGATACTTTTATATTTAGTATCTAAAAAAATGTCAAAACATCTTGATAAAAACATCAGAAACCTTACTGAATCATTTAAAAATGCATCAAAAAATCATAAAGAGATGAATACAGATAGATTAAGTTATGAAGAGTTTAAAAACTTAGGTGAGAGTCTAAATCTCATACTAAAATCAAGAAATAAAACAGAAAAGAAACTTCAAGATTATATTCAAATTGTAAATGAAAATGTAATCATCTCATCAACTGATATAAATGGAATGATTACAAATGCAAATGAAGCGTTCTGTAGAATCTCTGGATATACAAAAGATGAGCTTATTGGAAAATCTCACAATATTGTAAAACATGAAGATATGAGTGATGAGTTTTTCAAACAAATGTGGGAGACTATCACAAAAGGTGATACTTGGGAAGGTGAAATTAAAAACAAAAGTAAAACTGGTGATTCATATTGGGTTAAAACTATAATAAAACCAATATTTAAAGATGAAAAAATCAAAGGTTTCACAGCAATAAGGCAAGATATTTCAGATAAGAAAAGAGTTGAATATCTTTCAATTACTGATGAATTAACAAATCTTAAAAATAGAAGATGTTTTAATCAAACAATAAAAGATGAAATAAATAGAGCAAAAAGAGATAATCACTACCTTGCATTTATGATGCTTGATATTGACTATTTCAAAAAATACAATGATACATATGGTCACCAAGCAGGTGATTTAGCATTAAAAAGAATCTCTGCTGTATTACTAAAACATACAAAAAGAGCAAGTGATTTTGCATTTAGATTAGGTGGAGAAGAGTTCGGTATTATTTTTTATGCTGAAAGTGAAGAAGATGCAGTTAAATTTGCAACACTTATAAAAAATGATATTCAAAAACTTCAAATCAAACATGAAGCAAGTGAAATTGAATCTGTTATTACTACATCTTTAGGTCTTGTAATAAAAAAAGGATCTCAGATTTTATCAAGTGATGAGATGTATAAACTTGCAGACGAAGCACTTTATGAAGCTAAAAGTGCAGGAAGAAACAAAGTTATAATCTCTTCATAAACTCTTTACATTCTAATTTTATAATTAGATATAAGGAGTTTGATATGAAACTATTATTAACTTTTTTAATTACACTATTACTTAGTACTACTCTATTTTCCCATGATACTAGAGATTTTTCTTTAAAATTCAATACCTTATCATGGGATACAAACTGGGATAAACACTCTGTTGATTATAAGGAACTAATAAGTGGAGGGCCACCAAAAGATGGAATACCTCCTATTGATAATCCTAAATTTGAAACTATTAAACAAGCTTCATCTTGGATAAAAAACAATGAACCTCTTATCTTTGTAAATATAAACAATAAAACAAAAGCATATCCATTATCAGTTCTGATCTGGCATGAAATAGTAAATGACGAATTAGCAGATAAAAAAATATCTGTGACATTTTGTCCTTTATGTAATGCATCCATAGTATTTGATAGAAGCTTAGATGGTAAAACATATGATTTTGGTACATCAGGATTATTAAGACACTCTGATTTAGTTATGTATGATAGACAAACACAATCTTTATGGCAACAATTCACAGGAAAAGCAATAGTTGGTGATTTGTTAGATAAAGAACTAATACAAATAACCTCTTTTATTGTTAGCTTTAAAAATATAAAAGAAAACTATCCAAATACTTTAATTCTGTCTAAAGATACTGGTCACAAAAGAGATTATGGAAGAAACCCATATAGGGGATATGATGATATAAATAGTTCTCCATTTTTATTACAAACAAAAGCAGATAAAAGATTAGCTGCTATGAGAAGAGTTGCAACAATAACTTTAAAAAACAGTGACAAAGCATACTCATACAAAATATTAAGAGCTAAAAAAGTTATAAATGATGAATTTCAAAATAAAAAGCTAGTACTTTTTTATAATGACAATATATCTTCAGCATTAGATCAAACATATATCTCAAACTCTAAAAACATAGGTTCTGTTTTAGTTTTTGATAGAGTCATTAATAATAAACTCTATGAATTTTACTATAAAAATAAATTCTTTTATGACAAACAAACTAACTCAAAATGGGATATTTTTGGAAATGCGATTGATGGAAAACTAAAAGGAAAAAAACTAAAACCTATTATTCATGGTAGTCACTTTTGGTTTGCTTGGGCAGTGTTTAAACCAAAAACTCTTATTTACAAATAAATAGCTTTTATAGCTATTTATTTAAATCAAAACTTATTATAAATTTTGCACCGTTATAAGTTTTATTGTTAATTTCAAATGAGTCATTTTCTACTTTGATTTCACCTTTCATACTCTCAATAATAATTTGATAAGTCATATATAATCCAAGACCTGTTCCCTGCTCTTTTCCTTTTGTTGTAAAATATGGCTCAAATATTTTATTTATAATATTATTTGGAATACCACCTGCTGAATCTCTTATAATTAAGATAGCTTTATCTTCACTCTTTTTTGTAGTTATAAATATAAATCTATCATCCTCATTTTTACAATTTTCAAGTAAGGCATCTTTTGCATTATTAAGTACATTTAATACAGCTTGAACTAACTCATTTTTATAATTTTTGATAATAATCTCATCATCTAACTCTTTTATTATTGTAAGATTATTACTTTGAATTGAAGAATCAAAGATAGTTAGAGAGTTATTGATCGCATCGTTTAAATCAAATACTACAGACTCTTTTTCACCTTTTACATAGTTTTTAAAATCTTCAATTACCTGAGATAGATACATTGTATTTTTCACTATTCCATCAGATAAAGATATGATTTCTTGATCTTCTAATAAACCAAGCTCTTTTTTCATTTTCATACCACTTGCGGCTGTAGATATTGAACTTAATGGTTGTCTCCATTGATGGGCAATATTTCCCATCATCTCACCTAATGCTGCCATTTTTGATTGTTCTGATAAAACTTTATCTTTTTCATTTATCTCTTTGATTCTTTGAGAGATTTTCTCTTCTAAGTGTTCATTTAGATCTATTAACTCTTTTGTTTTCTCTTCAACTTTCTCTTCTAAAGAGTCATTTATATCCTCTAACTCTTTTTGATGAATATCAATCTCTTTTTTATAGTTTAAAAATACAGAGTTTACTCTTCTTGATACAAATAAAGAAATAATACTTACAAAAATCAAAATAATAATTGATAGAATTATAGATTTAAATACTATTGTATTTACTTCACTCTCTTTTTCTTTAATCAGATTTTCAACAGAGAATTTAATGTCTTCAACATAAACCCCAGCAGAAATAACCCAACCCCATGTTGAGTCATATCGTACATATGATATTTTCTTTTGAGATTGTTTCATATTGGGTTTTGTCCAATAATATTTTACGTAACCACCTTCTTTACTTTGTAAAGCTGTACTTAGAAGCTCCCTAACAAATAATTTACCTTTTTTATCTTTTAGGTCTTTATTATCTTTTCCTACTAAGCTTTTAATAAAAGGATGTTGTACTAAAATATATTTTGAATCCATTGTCCAAATATATCCATTATTTCCATATCTAAATTGATTGAACCTCTCTAAAGCCTCTTTTTTTATCTGCTTATCAAAATCATCGTAATATTCACCATATCCAATAAACCAATTGTATGGTTCAAATAGTTTTACAAAGGAGATTTTTTCAAACTGTTTTTTCTTTGAAAGTTTAAACCATTTATATTCCACATAACCTTCATTATTTTTATTCTCTTTTACAATTTGTGCAAATTTTTGAACATAATAGTTATTATTTTCATCTTTTAGTTTGTAGGCGTTTACATTTTCTGCATTTGGTGTGGCTGGAAGCATTTTGGTAATAATCTCTTTATCACTTTTAATATGAGCAATAAAATAGTAACCATTTACACCAAACCTTACTTTTCTTAATGTCTCTAAGATTAATTTTTGAAGTTGCTTTTCTGAAATTTTATCTTTATTTTCTAAATAGATTTTGTTTGCTAGTTCATGTCCTGTATAAACACGATTTTTTAATCTTGTTTTCAAACGTGTACTTGACTCTTCTCTTTTATAATCAATATAATTAAAAATACTATCTACTTGGCTTTTTATATACTGTTTTTGAAGTTGTAACTCTTTTTCTTCCACAAGCTTTTGGTCATAATTAAAGTGTGAATTTAAAAGAGAAACACTGATATACATGGAAAAGAATATAGCAGTTAAAATGAAAAGTATAGGTATAATAACCATCAATTTAGGTAAATTCTTTTCATTAAACATATTAAAACCCCAATAAACGTTATTTATTAATCATAATAACATAAAAGAGGTAAAGAGAATGTTATATTAAGTGTTATATATTATCCATATAGATGTCCTGCTAAGTTTCCACTTGAAAAAGACCATTGAAGATTATATCCTCCACAAGGCCCATCTAAATCCATAACTTCACCACAAAAATATAGACCTTCAACTATTTTACTTTGCATTGTTTGAGGATTTATCTCTTTTAAACTAACTCCACCTCTTGTAATCATAGCCTTTTTAAAACCAACAGAGTCAGTTACTGTAAGAGGAGTGTTTGCCACTATTTTTACTAAATCATTTCTAATTTGTCCATTTTGGTCTTTAAACTTAATATCAATATTTGCTCCAACTTCTAAACATAGTGATTTAGCAACAGAACTTGGAAGTAAAGTACTCAGCAACTCAACTACATTTGCATCAGGCTTTAATGAAGCTTGTTTTTTTAGATGTTGGAAAATCTCATCTTCACTTTTCCCTTTTACCATATTTATAAGAAGTGGCACTTCATCATATTTTTCAAGTAGTGGAGTTATTTCTCTTGAAAAATCTAAAATAACTGGACCTCTTAATCCTTTTGATGTAAAGATTAAATCTCCAACAGCTTTTAGTTTTTTTGCTTTTTTCAAATCAATTCTAACAATCGCTTTTGCAATAGTATCAGCTGTACAGTTTGCAACCCATGTCTCTTTAGTATAAACTGGAAGCATTGCAGGATAAAGATCAGTTACTTTATGCCCT
>Ga0070724_10001535_pt1 | contig 13631 bp, 10 predicted proteins | sample tdDd001_FD_67278 | JGI IMG/M metagenome (GOLD analysis project Ga0070724, IMG submission 67278) | Marine sediment microbial communities from the Atlantic coast under amendment with organic carbon and nitrate - tdDd00.1 | ecosystem: Environmental > Aquatic > Marine > Coastal > Sediment | place...
GCATTTTTCATGTCGGCTGCTTTCCACTCACCATACATTGCAACATTTACATCGTTGCCAAGGACAAATGGAACATGATATTTGTCTTCTATCAATGCCTTTAAGTTAAAATCTCTAAAAGGAATATTCGGTGAGAAGGTTACAATGCCTTCATCTTTTACTAGACCAGGAGAACCTGCTCCTATTCCTAAAAGTTCAATTTCCTTATTTTCCATCAGACCGTCAATTACTTTACTTATTTGGCTGATTACGGTTTCTAAACCTTGGTCTGCTTTGGTTTTTTTCTTAACTCTTTTGATTGACTCTCCACTTTCAGTGTACAAAGAACCCAGTATTTTCGTACCACCTATGTCTAGTCCAATATATGCTTTCATATATTCACTCCACTTCTGTAAACAGTGCTGTCCTTATATTCACTATTATATTTATATGTTTATTTGGATACTTTATAAACAAATACTTTCGAATTTTATTCATTTAAGTTGTAGATTCAATAAGGTCTAAAAATCGCTTAACCGCCTCTGCACTTCGACGTGACTTGTTAATAGCAATATAACTTGTCATTTTAAGGGGTTTAATGTCTCTGACTTTAACAGGTTTCATCAGACCCTGTTCGATCTCTTTTTTAACTAAAAAATCTTGCAGAAATGCACAACCATATCCCTTTTTTACATACTCAACCATTTGAACTGTACTATTAATTCTTAACCTAGGACGGAAGTTATCTGGCATGATTTCCATATACCACTCCTGAAGATATGAGTTACTACTCGAAAGTGCAAAGTCAATATGCCTCAAATCATCGGCTGATATTTCGTCTGCAATTGGGTAATCTATTGGAGCTACTAATATGACATTGTAATCCATGAATGGTCTAACTTCAATTTTACGCGACGAGGTTTTACGATTTATGAAACCTATATCTATTTCATTTTCATGTAACATGTCCAGTTGTAACTCTGTTATTCGAAATTCAATATCCAGCTCAAACTCAGGATTTAATTGATAGTAATCATTTATTATTTCTGACAACTTCTCACGGTACAAACTACCTATAATACATATTTTCAATTTATCCTCATAGACATGCATGGTTTTTAGTTTTTCCAGTCCTAACTGCTCATGGCGAAGTAATTTTTCAGCATGGGGTAAGAATATTTTTCCCGCATGTGTCAATTCTACTGACCTTTTTGTTCGTTTAAACAAGACCTGATCTAAATACTTTTCAAGTTCATTTATTCTTGAGGACACAGTTGATTGAACAACATTTAACTGTTCTGCTGACTTAGAAAAACTTAGTGTTTTAGCTAACATCACAAATGTTTTGTAATTATCGGTATTCATATACCCTCCCAAATCTTGAACGTTAAAAGAACACTATATATCGGTTAGTTCGATATTTCAAATCGTATTTATTCATTATACAACTAAGTAATCCTTTGTTACAATCAACCTACATTCAACAAAATAATATTTAAGGGGGTATATAAATGAACTCAATGTTTTCAGAATACAAAGGATTACCAAGAGAAATATATGTACTGTTCACTGCCAATGTTATAAATCGATTTGGAGATTTTGTTAGTCCACTGCTTGCTCTTTATTTAACACAAAAATTAAGTATGGATGCAGCTACAACCAGTCTTATCGTGACACTAGCCCTTCTTTCTAGAATGCCTGGTGCATACTTAGGTGGAAAAATGGCAGATCATTTTGGCAGACGCATTACCTACCTAATAACACAAACTATTGCAGGATTAACCTTACTTCCCTGTGCTTTTCTAAACAATCACTACATAATTATCATATTACTGATTGTCTCAACATTTTTTAATGGCGCTGTCCGTCCCGCACTTGATGCTTTAGTGATTGACCTCATGCCAAAGGAAAAAAGAAAACTTGGACTGTCATTAATGTATCTTGGTATTAACATTGGGGTTGCTGTTGGTCCAGCACTGGCAGGTATACTGTTTAAAGTTAATTTGAAACTTTTTTTCTTAGTCGATGTAGTTACATCACTTATTGCTGTTTTACTTGTACTCACACTTATTAAAGCTTCACAAGAGATACTGGATGACGGTTCAACTTCTGTAAATGAAGCTATGGCAAAAGAAGGCAGCATTATAAGCTTGTTTAAAACGCGAAAAACGTTAATGCGGTTTCTTCTCCTTACCTCCTGTTTCTCTATGATCTATATTCAGACAAAATTCGCCTTGCCTCTACTCTTCTCTCACGAGTTTGGTGAGAACGGGTCTGCACTCTTAGGTATGTTATTCAGCATCAATGCTATTACCGTTATACTATGTACTTCATTTGTTACATACAAAACGAAGTCGAATCCTACGGCTATAAATGTTACGATTGCAGGGCTATTATACGCAGTGGGTTTTGGTTTATATGGACTTGTAACGGGTTACCCCTTATATGTTTTGGCGACAATTGTTTGGACAATAGGTGAGATTCTAATGTTTATTAACATCAAATCATACGTTGCTGACCACACACCTGTTAACTACAGAGGCAGAGTTAATGCACTGTCTCAAATGTTAAATGCAGCCATGAAATCTTTTGGTGTATTACTAAGTGGTCGATTAATTCCAGCTCTAGGACACTCTGCAATATGGTTGTTAGTCTTTGGTGCTTGCCTTATAATAAGCAGCCTTATTTATTTAGAAAATCGTAATGAGATCAACCGTAAAAGTTTAGGACAAAAGACAGCTTAGTTTATTGTCCTTCTTTATGCACTTTTAACTGTAAGATACATAGAACGGATATACCTTCAGCCACCATAAGTCGAGTTACTTTTGCATAAAAAAATAGCACCGTCTACGACGGTGCCAAAGAAAATTTAGAACGCTGCTTGAGAGTTGGAGCTGTACAACAGCTCTTTTGCCCCAAAATCATTAGGGTTCATTACAAATGTGTCATTACCAAACCATCGAACCGAAACAACAATCTCATAAGTACGCCTCAATGTACCTAATCGCTTGTCCATCTCTTAATTGAACCAACCGTCTCCTCACAAGACAGATATACTGGTCCGGACCTAGTTGTCGACGGGTTAATTGATAATCGTTATCAATTGCAAGTTCATAATATCACATGGTAGTTTTAAGTCAATGCCCAAAACATTTTTTTTTGAATAAGCTAAGAAAACTATTCGACTATTATTTATAGTTTCTGTATACAAGATATTACAAGTTGAAAGTTAAATCTCTTAAGTTAAAACAGAGTATTAGGCCGTGTCTAGACTCGGTCACTTATATATGCATAATAATAACCCCTGAGTTGTAGGTTAATAGTTACCAACTCAGGGGTTTAAAAGTCTTAAAATAAATTTAATTAAACTTTTTATTAAATTATTTTGCTGTTGCTGTTCTAGCGTCTGCTGTTTTTTTCATAGCCTTTAACATGGCACTCAGTACTGCACCAGCTACTGCACAACCTGCAGCTATCATAAATGTCTGTGTAAATCCACTTGAACTCTTTTTAATCAATGGACCAACGAGAGCAGCAACACCATAAGCCTGATAAACAACGCCATAGTTTGCACCTAAGTTTTTAATCCCGAAAAATTCACCTGTAATGGTTGGGAATAATGCAAGGAAGCCACCAAAACTACATGCAATACCTGCAAGACAAATAAAGAATAATACTAGGTTAAGTGGTAAAACTGCTAGTGCCACTAGTGACACCGCCGTTAATACAAACATAATTAAAACAACTTCAACACGACCAATCTTGTCTGAAATCGTACCCCAAGCTAAACGACCACCAGCATTAAACAAAGCAATAAGTGCTACAGCGTTGGCCGCTACCATTGGGTCTAGTCCTACCATTTCGATACCGATATCTTTAGCAAGACCGATAACCAGCAGACCAGGCATACACCCTAACATAAACATGATCCAAATAAAAATGAATGATTTCTGTTTGATCATTTCTGATACGGTTAAGTTCTCACCTTCATCTACTGACTTTGCTTTTGACTTTGAGTCTGTTGCAGTTTCAGGAAGGCGTAAGAACTGGGCTCCAATAACTACAAGAGCCATATAAATAATACCTAAATATAAGAACGTTGATGAAACACCTGCGTTTTCAAGGAAGTATTGAATAACAGATTTAAATACTAAACTACCTGCACCAAATGCACCTACTGCAATACCTGTGATAAAGCCCTTCTTTTCAGGGAACCATTTAACACATGTGGACAGTGGACATACATATGCAAAACCTACACCTGCACCGCCAAGCACACCATAACAGAAGTACAACATTGGTAAAGACGTTGCAAAGGATGCAAGAATAATACCACCACCATATAAGATACCCCCGATGGTTGCTACTTTTCTTGGACCAATTTTATCTTGCAGACGACCTGAGAAGATCGTTGAGAATGCAAACGTAAAGATTGCAATAGAATACGTCATAACAACTTCTTCTTTTGTCCAACCAAACTTATCCATTAAAGGTTGGTTAAACAAACTCCACGAGTAAATCGCACCCAGACAAACTTGTAAAAGCACAGCGCCGAATACAACACTCCAACGGTTCACACTTTTTTGCTTCACTGAAGATTTCCTCCCTATTAAATTAAACTATATCCCCTACGACATGAAAAAATATGCCACGTTTTTTACTACTTAAATCGTATCTTATCACATTTTAAGCGATAATTTCATTAACTAACCAAGATTCATCCACCCAAAGACCAATTACTTTTACGGTCTTGTTCCATGAAGAAACCAGAGAACAAGCTTTTTTTATTTGTTCTATTTGTTCTTCTTCTTGTGCAGGATTTCCCCCACAATCGTAGTGGCCTACAACAGCAACTACTTTAGAATCGTGTTTTAATGTTGATACTTCATATCTTGCTTTGATTGAGTCTACCAACACATTATTTTCTGCATCAGCCAATATTTTGTTTGGCCCTGCTTCTGTAATGGTGTCTACATAGTCAGCAGCAAACTTATTTGTCATATATTCATTTATTGGAACTTGCACACGACCATCCATGCAATTAATTGTTGTAACAAACGTTTTCCCCATTTGCATGTATTTCTCCTCTCATAGTAAAAAACTTACGCTTTCAACAGTATATAAGCAGAAACTTGGGTATTCAAGAATTATTTTTGTAATAATGCACATAAGCATTCTGAAACATTGATTTAGCAGTGTTTCGTTTTTCTGATTTTTCACATTACTCAATGGTATTATATTTACATTAAAACTCTAGTGAGCAACTTCTTACACATATGAGACCTTTGTTGCATATACCTAGGCTTACTTGTAAAACAAAACGACCACCGCTTAGGCGGTGGTCGCAACTCTTTATCTGATTGGGTAATCTTGTTTATACTTTAAACTTACTCACTGAAACCGTTAAATCATCTGCAAGTTTAGATAAATCTCTACTCGCATTTACAATCTCGTCCATTGAGCTTGATTGTTCAAGAACGGATGCTGAAACTTCTTCAGTACTTGCAGCATTTTCTTCAGCAATTGCAGAAAGACCTTGAATGGTATCCAAGATTTCTGCCTTTTTAGTTTCCATATCTTTCTCTGAAATATTCAACTGTTCAATCGCCTCTACGGACTCTTCAACTGCTTCAAATATTTCTTTATACTTGGTTTCTGTATCGCCAACTGCATCTACCTGGTCTTTTATGATCTCGTTTACATGCTGGATGGTTTCAACAGCTTTACGTGACGATTCAATAAGTTCCTGGACAATCTCATCGATTTCTTTTGTTGAGCTTGTAGATTGCTCAGCCAGTTTTCTAATTTCTTCAGCAACTACGGCAAATCCTCTACCAGCATCGCCAGCTCTTGCTGCTTCTATTGCTGCATTTAGTGCTAACAAGTTTGTTTGCTCAGCTATAGATGCGATTACATTACTGGCTTGACCAATTTTTGAAGTACTTTGGTCAGTCATTGTAATGACACCAAAGATTTCCTGAGCTGCCCTGTTTGTTTCATGTGTCTTATCTGTTAATCCATTTACAATTTCAAGACCATCTTGGATTTTATCTACCATCGTACCTGAAGTTGTATTCAGTGAATCCATAAAGGATTTATTACGCTCAATAAGTTCACCTAACTCGTAAGTCTTAGTTGCACCCGCTTCAGTACTTTGAGCTTGATCGGTTGCACCTTCAGCAATTTCTTCAACCGTTCTTGCTACTTCACTAGATGTCTTTGCGACTTCACCAGCTGTTGCATTAAGTTGCTCACTCGAAGCAGACACATGATGAGCAGATTCTATAATCTCACCCACTAAATGACCAAAGTTTCTATTCATTTCGTCAAAGGCCTTGGACAAGTCTCCAATCTCATCAACACGGTTTAAGTTCTTATTTGATACCTCTTGAGTGAAATCACCTTGACCCATAATTTTTGCGAACTCGGTTGCTTCAACAACCGGTTTTAAGGTACTTCTAATTGCTGCAAAGATCAAAGCTGCTAGAATAATTGCACCCACTACAAATACACCTGCAACCACTTGTGTGAAAGCTTTTAAATCTTTAAATGCTTCTTCTTGGTCAACCAGCTGAATAACACCCCAGCCGTTTATTGGAAGCGGTTCATAGGCTACAATGTAGTCTCTACCATTATAATCAGCATATCCATTTCCAATTTCACCTTTTAACACAGATGAACCAAACCCAGATAATGTTGGTAAATCCGCTATATTAGCGCCATCATCAAGTAACTGTTGGTCTTCAGCATAAATGAGAGCCCCATCATTGGCAATTAAAAAATTGGTTCCCTCTTCACCTATTATATATTCCTTCATAATGTCAGGAATAGTTCCAAGAGATACATCAGCCGCTAAGAAACCATAATTGTCACCATTTGATTCATTCATCGCAGCTATTGCAGACACAACCATAGTGCCTGTACCAACATCTGCATACGGTGAAGTAAAGGCTACATCTCCACCAGCAGCAAGCGCTAAATCATACCACGGTCTTGCCGTTGCATCGTACCCAACATCAGAAACAAATTTTGTATTATCAATAAAGAACTGAGCTCTATCGTTTGCAATCCAAACGAATACTAAATTCTCATAAGAATCATTATAAGAAGTAAGTGTGTCACTTACCGTTTTATATAGAGGATGTGTTGTAATTTGATTGTGTCGGTCTACTTCCCTCATATACTGTTGAATGTTTCTATCTTGTATTGCCTGTTTTGCAACCTGTTCAGCGATTGCAAATGCCTCACTCACTTTAGTAACAGCAAGTTCAGTTTCGTTATTAATGTCATTGAACATACTGACTTCTAAAGCTGTACTAATCCTACTAAAAATCCATACCCCACTGAATGCGAATATGATCAGTGTTGCTACCACTGTCCATGCTGTAAGTCGCATTGCTATTGATCTTTTGAAAATGCCCATCATATCACCCTTTCAGATTCCCGCCCTCTTTTTTCCTATAACTTAATTGTACCCCCTAGTAAATTTTTTAATTATAAATCATGCACAATTTAACACATTTGAATCGATTGGTATTTTTTTATCAACAAAATTCGAAATTTATTACATAATATGTTAATAAGTGAGCGTTTTTTGTCGAAATTGATCATATTTGTTTTATATCAACGCCCAGGATTTGACTTGGAAATTAGTTTAAACAGTGATGTTTTATTCATCTTTGATTAAAGGCACACAAAAGTAATAGAACCTTATCTCGATTTCAAGTGTTATAAAGTTATAACTGGTAAATGGAATATTGTTACCCTAGTAAACGTGTACTATAATAAAATGGACAAATAATGAGGAGTGATTCTAATGAGTTTTCGAATAGCCGTTCAAACTGATTTAAGTGCAATGACTGAAATATATAACCAAGCCATACTAAGAAAACGTTGTACTGCCGATACTGAAACCTTTACAGTCGAAGGTAGACAAGGATTCTTTGATGCACATCAAAACGATATGTACCCCTTATACGTTTACGAAATAGAGGGTCAAGTAGTAGGATATGTGTATTTAAGTGGATATCGACCGGGTAGAAAAGCCATGCGATACGTTGCTGAAGTGAGTTATTATATCCACAATAACCACCAAGGGAAAGGTCTGGGTACTCAGTTTTTAAGATATGGAATAGAACGCGCAAAAGAATTGGGATATAGAGATTTGGTCGCTATTTTGCTCAGCTTTAATGAAGCGAGCATTGCTTTACTTAAGAAGTTCAACTTTGAGGAGTGGGGCGTTTTACCAGACATTGCTGACTTTGATGGTGAACTGTGTTCTCACCTGTTTTATGGCTTAAAATTAAATCCATAAAATTAACATCACAGACTTATGCTAGCTTACCTTGTAACATCGTAATCTTGTAACCTAGTAACCTTGTAATATCAATTTATGTGAAAATAATTAAAGGTCTTGAATGATTCATCGAATCGTTCAAGACCTCTATTAATTTATTGATTTTCCTATTTATCTATTTAATTATATTATCTGATTATTTTCATTAATCATATCCAGACATAATACGTGTCAGTTTCTCTTTAAGCTTGGGTCTTTGATAATCCTGAATATCGCTGATATCAAAGTTCATAAACGTAAGTTCCGCACGATTATAAACTTCCATGTAAGCGTCATCTGTTATATCGATATTCCAAAAAGCCATTAACTCAGCTAGGTCTAACATATCTGGCAGAGTATAAAAATCTACTCCAGGAGGTCCATCTAAATAAAATGTCCTAAACAAGCCCAGAATTTTCTTTCTATCCCCTAATCCCATGGTTGCCCTGTACAAAGGATCTTCAGGAGAAAGCTGTACCAAGTTTAATTCGATTTCAATGGCACTTTCATCTAATCCTGGTATGAAATCATACCCCGCAGTAAAAGGTTCTTCATCACTCATACCTAACAAAAATTCCATTTCCATTGGATTGCCTACAGTTCTTTCAATGCGGGAAAGACCTTGATCATCAGCCAGATAAGGTTCATTTGAGAACTTTGAGAATGTAATTTTCACATGGTCATCTTCAGGCCAAACTAAATCCTCACCTACAAAATGAACCTTATGGTGATTATGCTGACCTAATATTATACCCACAGGTTTTAATGTAGTAGCTTCAAGGGCAACATGTATAGCACCGTGGATGTCGAGTTCATGCCATGCAAGAGGGTCACCAATCACATTGGAACCAGCCATCTTCCACCATGCAGTTTCAGAAGGCAAACCGCTATAAGGGAAGACTAAGCTATACTTTAAAAAGATAAGGTCAATTTGTCCATCTTCTGTTTTTAGTGCACTTTTATATGCTCTACCATACACACTTGTTTGGTAACTTGCATCATAAACTTTTAATAGGGCATCCGGTTTTACTTGATAATCCAAATAGTAGTCAGATTCATACATATAGTCATGAACGTCTGATTGACTGACTTGATCTGAAATGAGTGTGTCTATACGACCCGATTTAAACAACTTAGTTTGTGGCACATAATCCTCATAAAAATCTAATGGAAAGTAGCTATCTTGGTCTACAAATACACGTGGTGTGTATCTTTCTAACAGTTGACTCACTTGTGGATCAGATTGGTCCAAACTAATCATGTCATTTTCAGCATTCAGAATCATATCTGTAAATCCCATTGAGTCATCACTCGATGGAGATGTCATGTAAAATACACCTACACCTAATGCAACTATAATTGCTAAAAGAACTGGGATACGTTTTCGTTTGTTTTTAAATTTGAACTTCTTGGGCATAGTATCACTTCCATCACATCGAAACATAGTATTTGAGCTTTAATTCTAATGACTTATTTTTTTTGAACGCGTGCTTTTCCTTTTTCAGTTGCAGCATTTTTTCGACTCATTTTTTTTATATCGTCTACGTGTTTGAACCGAATAGAAGACCAATCCTCATCAATAGCAACTTGAGATACAGGTTCATATTCAAAGTCCCCAAAAAAGTCCCAGAGTTTGGTCCTATTAATATCCGACTTATATTTCTTGGATGATCCCTTAGGATAAGCCAACCATATGACACCATGCGGGACAATGGCACTTCTTATTTGCTCACGTAAAATGAGTGCATTTTCAAGATTTTCTGCAAACCCTTGAATGTATTCATACGTTCCTGTTATTGATTCATCCACTTGACCTGGGAAGTCACTTAACAGGTTTAAATACGTCTTCGGTGCTGATAGTATTAGGATTCTTTCTTGATCTTTTATGCCAAGTCTTTTTAACAACTTGACTCTGCTTTCAGTGTCCATGTTTCACCTCATCATGCCTATACAATTTATCAACTGATATTCCTATACCCATTTTACCAAACAATACTAAATGTCTCTACTTTCTTCTAGGATATGATTACTCAGTTGTATTTAAGATGAGTTTATCAAGCGTATGTTTAGGAACAGCCCTAAATACACTGGCTTGTATTAAGTAGAAGACCACACCTAAAACAGACCATATTCCTAATAAAATCCATGACTCAAATGGCATAAATGCTGGGCTCATCGGTGCTATCAATAAAAGTAAAAAAGCGACTGAAAATCCTGTAGCAACTTTTAATACAAACATTTCTAAGAGGCTCACACTCTTCTCTTTTGCAATTTGAACAGCGGTTAAACAGGTGTAAATAAAACTAACTGCCGTTCCCACACTACACATATCTACAACCCAGGCTACAGCTTGTCTACCAAACAAAGGTAATATTATGCAGGCAATCATCGTAAACAGAATCGCATTTTGGGGTGTCTTCCTTGTAGAATGTATGGCTTCAAAACCTTGAGGTAATACTTTGGCACGCGCCATACTCAATAAAAGTCGACTTGTTGCCATATAAAATCCATTCATGCCTGTACATATGCCCATACAAACGCCAGTTACAAGTGCAAATAGTCCAAATGACCCCATAGACATTTTAATGGCTGTACCCGTTGCCCAGACATTGTCTCCCTCAACCAGCGTTAGCCATGGCATGACTTCAGCGGTTGATACACTCACAATAATGTACATTAAACCACCTAAGCTCACAGCAAGAATAATGAGTCCATACGCAAGTTTTGGTGAAAAATCAAATTCTTCAGCTGCATGGGGTATGGTATCAAAACCAACATAAGCCATGGGTGCAATGGCTAAAATGGATAAAATAGCCGACCAAGGACTTTTTCCAGGTGCAAAATAAGGTAGTAAGTTTTCAGGTTGAAGTCCATTGTGTGTTAAAGCTCCTATTCCTAGTAGGCCAACAGCCCCCACTAGTGCTGCCACCATAACAAACTGGATCTTGCCTACAATTTCTGAACCTTTGATGTTTAAGACTCCAAATACAAGTATTGCAAATATAGAAACCAAGACTTCACCTAAATAAACATCCCAACCAGCTATGGTATATAAATATCCTTTCATAAACAAATCTGGCGCAACGAAACGTGCAATAATGGGCAGAGCTGTTGCATTTAGCGCTACTACGCTTAGGTATCCTAGTGTCAAAAGCCATCCACAAATAAATGCATGATTCCGACCAAATCCTTTGTATGCAAAAGCAAAAGCTCCCCCTGCCACTGGATACTCACCTATCATAAATCCATATCCCTTGCCTATAAAACTAATGGAGATGGCTCCTAATATAAATGCTATAGCAATTCCCATAGGACCTGCTTGTACAAGCCAGTCTCCTGGAAGTACAAAACAGGCGTATCCAATTATACTCCCAACAGCGATGGCAAAAATACTAGATGGCTTTAGATTCTTCTCTAAAACATGTGCGTTTTCATTTTTCGTTTTCATTTCATCCTCCAAATATCAATAAACTTAACGTCATGACTTATACTGCAAGATGAATGCCAATAACTTTGCTATTTCAGATAGATTTTTTAAATTTCATAGTGAATTGCTTCTTATTTTAATAAACAATCATGTATCGGAGTGTTTTCTAGTGTGTTTTTAGGCGCAAAAGTGATACTATGAAGTCATAAACAAGTCAAATTCGACTCGATTAATCAGCTTTCACATCCAAAAAGCTTATATTCAAGTTTATTTTGACTCAAAATATATAAAACATAACTTTTAAGTCATAATTGACTCACTTTAACCAATCCGTCCCTATAAATACAAGGAAAACCTATGAATAATCAACTAAATCTTACTTTAGACACTTATAAAAAAATCCTTGAACACTCCCAAGACGAAATATTCGTAACGGATGCACAAGGTATAACAATCTACTGTAATCCTGCATTTGAAAAAAATTACAAGGTAAATAGAGCTGATATTTTGGGAACAAAGTTCTGGATGTCAGATGCAGCAGCCAATTATGGGGACAGTCCCATTCCAAATGTAATTGAAGACCATAAAACCCACCAGGCTATTCACCAAACTAAACATGGTTCAAAACTTGTTGTAACAGCCATTCCTGTTTTTGATCCAAGTGGCAATCTTGAAATGATTGTAGAAAATGTAAGGGATATTACACAGCTTGAAGCCATTAAATCTGACTTAGATTCTACTTTAAGTGTAGTAGAAAAATACAAACGGGAAGTGCAAGCCTTTCGAAGTCATCAACTCAAAGAGGTGGATAACGTAATCGGCACAAGCAAAGCCATAAACAAACTTATACAAGTCACACAGAGAGTTGCTCCTGTAGATTCTAGTGTACTCATTCAAGGGGAATCTGGGACTGGCAAAAGCATGTTTGCAAAACTTATACATAAATCTAGCCCAAGGAGTAGAGGCCCATTCATTTCAGTGAACTGTGCCACCATCCCCCACGAACTTCTAGAGTCTGAGTTGTTTGGATATTCACCAGGTGCCTTTTCTGGTGCCAACCCATCTGGCAAAACCGGTTTAATTGAGCTGGCTGATGGGGGCACACTGTTCTTAGATGAAATTGGAGAGCTTCCCCTCTCTCAGCAGGTGAAACTTCTTGAACTTATTCAAGAGCGAAAAATTAAGCAAATTGGTTCCAATACCTACAAATCTGTTGATATTCGTATCCTTTCAGCGACCAACCAAGACCTTGAAACCTTAGTTGCTTCCAAAACTTTTAGGGAAGATCTCTATTATCGATTAAAAGTTGTTGCCCTCCAGATCCCATCTCTAAGAGACCGGTCTGAAGATATCCCCATGCTTTGTAAACACTACTTACAGCAATTTGATAACAAGTACAGATTTACACATACGCTTTCAGAAGATGCATTAAAACTACTTTCACACTATAACTGGCCTGGAAATGTTCGAGAGCTACAACATGTCATAGAACAACTGGTAGTGGTCACGGAAGAGGAAAACATTAGGCCTGTCCATTTACCTGACTATATTACACGTGGACTTGATGTACATGCATACCCACAAAATGAACATACCACCCTCTTATATTCGTCACTAGAATCTAGACTTGATGCTTTTGAAAAAGACATCCTTGAAGAAGCTTTTAAAGACTTAAAAAGCTCCTACAAAGTAGCTAAGGCACTCGGCATTTCACAGAGCACTTGTAACAGGAAATTACGTAGGTATGGAATAAGTAAACACCCATAAATAAGGAAATCGCCCATGTAGTAGATGTTTAATCTACTACATGGGCGATTTATTTTAAATAACTAACCTCTTTACGTCTGTGTTATTGAAGGAAACCTTGCCCCTTTAGGGAACACATCCCCA
>Ga0070724_10001537_pt1 | contig 13629 bp, 10 predicted proteins | sample tdDd001_FD_67278 | JGI IMG/M metagenome (GOLD analysis project Ga0070724, IMG submission 67278) | Marine sediment microbial communities from the Atlantic coast under amendment with organic carbon and nitrate - tdDd00.1 | ecosystem: Environmental > Aquatic > Marine > Coastal > Sediment | place...
AGGTTAGAGGCTATTCTCTTATTGTTGCCCAACGTGCCGCCTAACCGTCAGGTCAGAGGCTATTCTCTTATATTGCCCAACGTGCCGCCTAACCGCAGGTTAGAGGCTATTCTCTTATGTTGCCCAATGTGCCGCCTAGCCGTCAGGTTAGAGGCTATTCTCTTATTGTTGCCCAACGTGCCGCCTAACCGCAGGTTAGAGGCTATTTTATTTGTTCAAAACAGCGCCTAACCGCAGGTTAAACAGTATAGAATTGACTAGACAATTCACGTAAGTTGTAATGGTTTCATTATTTTAACTATTCACTACTTGATGATGCTATGTAGAAGTTGTATACTAGATATTATACTAAGTTTTAATAGGTAGAAACGGCATAGATAGGTGATTATATGAATTTGGAAAAATATATTATAAAAATTGAACAATATAATCCTAATATAGATACAACGGAATTGGTTAGGGCATATAATTTTGCGGAACAGGCCCATAAAGGACAGTACAGAAAATCTGGTGAACCTTACTTTATTCACCCTATTGAAGTATCCTTGATATTAGCTGAGCTTGAAATGGATGAGCATACGATTATCGGAAGCTTACTCCACGATGTTGTTGAAGACACAGACGTAACTTGTGAGGAGATTGAAAAACTCTTTGGCAGCGATGTCGCATTACTTGTTGATGGTGTCACTAAATTAGGGAAGATTCACTACGAGAGTAAAGAAGAGCGACAAGCTGAGAATTTAAGAAAAATGCTTCTTGCTATGGCGAAGGATATTCGTGTTATTTTAATTAAGTTAGCGGATAGACTTCACAACATGCGTACACTAAAGTTTATGACAGATGCCAAGAAAAGAGAAAAGGCAACTGAAACACTTGAGATATACGCACCGATTGCGCATAGACTAGGGATATTTAGAATTAAATGGGAATTAGAAGACATTGCACTTCTATACATGCACCCAGAAGAATACTATGATTTGGTTGCACGTGTTAACCAGAAGAGAGAGCAACGTCTTGCGTATATTACAAAAGTTATTGAAGACCTTAAGCAATCTATTGGTGATGTTAACATTAAATGTGAAATATATGGTCGACCGAAAAACTTTTATAGTATTTATAAGAAAATGTATGTACAACATAAGAATTTTGAAGAGATATATGATTTAACGGCAGTTAGAATCGTTGTTGATAGCGTCAAGGATTGTTATGGTGCATTAGGGGTTGTTCATACAATGTGGACACCGCTTCCAGGCCGATTCAAGGATTATATCGCTGCACCAAAACCCAATATGTATCAGTCCCTTCATACAACCGTTATTGGTAATCAAGGGGAACCATTTGAAATACAAATCCGTACTTATGAAATGCACCGTATTGCAGAGTATGGTATTGCGGCTCACTGGAAATATAAAGAAGGTGATTCGGCTGCTAATAAAAATGCAGACATGGACAGCAAACTTTCTTGGTTACGTCAGATGATGGAATTCCAAGGGGATTTAAAGGATCCACAAGAGTTTATGGAGTCCCTGAAAATAGATTTATTCAACAATCAAGTTTATGTCTTCACACCAGATGGCGAAGTCATGGAATTACCTGTTGGATCTACACCGGTGGATTTCGCGTATAAAATTCACTCTGCTGTCGGGAACAAGTGTGTCGGCGCAAAAGTAAACAACAGAATTGTACCATTGAACTACCAGCTTAAAAATGGACAGTTGGTAGAAATCATGACGTCAAAAAGTGCCAATGGTCCTAGCCGTGACTGGTTGAAGCATGTTAAGACAACTCAAGCAAAAAATAGGATCAAACACTGGTTCAAAAAAGAAAGACGCGAGGAAAATATCAGCAACGGTCGAGATATGCTGGAAAGAGATATTAGACGTTCAGGCTTTCAACCATCACAATTGATGCGTCCAGAATGGGTAAAACCTATTATTGAACGATTAAGCATGAACAGTGTTGATGATTTATATGCTGCGATTGGATATGGTGGTATCATGCTTGCACAGGTGACTCCGCGTTTACGTGATCATTATCGCCAAGAACAAAAGGATAAAATAAAAGATGAAGAACCGTCAATTGAAGAAATTGTTGATTATAAAGAGGAAAAAGCGTCAAAGAAACGAGCGACTGGTGATGGAGTCACTGTTAAAGGAACGGATAACTTACTTATTCGTTTTGCAAAGTGTTGTAATCCAGTACCTGGCGATGAGATTATCGGATTTATCACAAGAGGGCGTGGTGTAACAATCCATAGAGCTGATTGTAATAACTTTGAACGTAATGATGATACACCGAATCGTTTTATTGAAGTAGCCTGGAACATTGACAAAGACCAGACGTTTACAACGGATATTCAAATTGTTGCGCCTGACCGTAAAGGATTATTAGGTGAGCTGACGATTTTAATTGGTGAGGCTAGCTTAGTTGTAACTGGTGTAAATGCAAAAATCGCCAAAAATAATGTTGCGATTATCAACTTAACAGTGGAGATTTCAAATATTGATCAACTTGACAAATTAATCAGGAAATTTAGATCAATGCCTGATGTCATAGAAGTAAAACGGGTGAAAGGATAAAGGTTACTGAAATGAGAGCAGTCGTACAAAGAGTAAAACATTCACAAGTAACAGTAGAAGAAAAAGTTGTTGGAAAAATTCAATCTGGACTTATGGTGCTTCTTGGTGTTGAAGATGGCGATGCACATAAAGATGTTCAGTATATGATTGATAAAGTAACAAACCTTCGAATCTTTGAAGATGAAGAAGGCAAAATGAACTGTTCTATTAAGGATGTCGGTGGAGATATTTTAGCTGTTTCTCAATTTACTTTACTAGGGGATTGCAGAAAAGGTAGACGACCGAGTTTTATTAACGCAGCAAGACCAGAAGCGGCAAACAATCTTTATGAATCCTTTGTAGAAGGTGTTCGTACGCAAGGATTAACCGTTGAAACAGGTGTGTTTCAAGCTGATATGTTAGTAGATATTGCAAACGATGGACCAGTGACATTATTATTAGATTCAAAGAAACAGTTTTAGGAGGATAGCATGATATTAAAGAAGATTGCAGTTGGGGTATATGCCGCAAACTGTTATATACTTGCCGATGAAGAGGCAATGGAAGGAATTGTTGTAGATCCAGGTGGAGATGCAGATAAAATATATAAACTAGTAAATAGTTTAGGTATTAAAATAAAGCAAATTGTACTGACACATGGTCATCATGATCATTTAGGTGGTGCTGAAGGATTAAAAGAATTGACAAAGGCGCCAATTGCTATTCATAAAAAAGATGCTGAAATGACTGAAGATCCAGAAAAAAATCTTTCTGTAATGATGTATGGTCCAGATTCAAGCTTCAAAGCGGATATCCTATTAACAGATGGGGATATGATTGAATTTGGCGCAATGAAAATGAAAGTAATCCATACGCCTGGTCATACTTTTGGTGGCATTTGTTTACTTGGTGAAGGCATATTAATTTCAGGGGATACTTTATTCCAACAATCAATTGGACGTTCGGATCTTTACGGTGGCGATCAGAATACACTGATTAAGTCTATTAAGAACAAATTGATGAGTTTAGATGATACGGTAACTGTTTATCCAGGACATGGACCTGAATCGACAATTGCAATTGAAAAGAAAGGCAATCCATTCTTGAGGTAACCACCTCAAGAATTTTCTGTTTGGTGAATTAATAATGATAGGTATAAAATATATTGGACATGAAGAGGCATACGATTGTGATCTTATCGTAGATCTTTTCTTTGATAAAAGCGAATATTGTGAATTGAAAAGTGAATCAGAAGGGACTATGTCCTTTGATTACATTATAGAAAATGAGCGGACCCTATTTGAAGAGGGCATATTGAATGAGTCAAGAGTGTATGATGCGTCAAGAACATTGCTTCATAGAAGTGAACGCAGGCTCACTGAAAACATTGAGGATTCTCATGAGCGAAGAGCATTCAACAAGCGCTTAAACAAAATAACATTGTACGAAGTGCTGGAAACTATTAGACCATCAAGAAGTAAATGGGGCACTTTAGTAGGGATTCGTCCTGTGAAAATAGCCCATGAAATGTTGGATAAAGGTCGAGATATTGCTGATGTGCGACGTTATTTGAAAGAGTTAAAAGTCAGTGATGAGAAAATTGAACTGGTTTGTGAAATAGCGGAGAGAGAAAGACCATTTGTTGGATCGACCTCATTAGAGGACCTATCGCTGTATATATCCATACCGTTTTGTCCGACGCGCTGTCATTATTGCTCTTTTCCATCGAATGACTTAAAGAGAAAAGGCAAGCACATCCCAAAGTATCTTGAGAACGTTTTGGATGAAGCGAATGAAATGGTCGCATACCTTAAGACCAAAGATAAATACTTTGATTGTGTTTATATTGGCGGCGGGACGCCGAGTGTGCTGTCAGAAGAGCAATTGGAAGGATTTTTAAGGGATTTGAGTAACATTATCGATTTTAGTAAAGTCAAGGAGTTCACTTATGAAGCAGGACGACCGGATACGATTACTTATGCTAAACTGCAAATACTAAAAAAACATGGTGTTAGTCGTATTTGTTTAAATCCCCAAACATTTAATGAAAACACCTTGGTTCAAATCGGACGTAATCATACTGCCGATGATATCTGCACTATTTTTTGCGATATAAAAGAGGTCGATTTTGACAATGTCAATTTTGATCTTATTTTGGGACTGGCAGATGAAAGTCTTGAAGACATGAAGATGTCTATTGATCGAGCAATTTTCCTAGGAGCGGACAATATCACAGTACACACATTGGCTGTAAAACGGGCGTCTCAAATTAAGGAATTCAATGAAACCCATTTAATTGGGGAAAAAAGTATTGTAGAACTAGCCATCGACTATATGTATGCTGAAATGAAACGTGCAGGCTATGTACCTTATTATATGTACAGACAAAAGAACATGGTTGGTAACTTGGAGAATGTAGGATTCTGCTTGCCAGAAAAAGAAGGATTGTATAATATGCGCATCATGGAAGAGCGACATACCATAGTTGCTCTAGGTGCAGGTTCTGTATCAAAGATAAGTTTTCCAGAGGAGAACAGATTTGAACGCCATGCAAATCCAAAAGGCTTGGAAGTCTACTTGGAGAATCACCGACATTATCTTTTAAAGCATTTAGACGCTTTGAAGTTAAAATTTGATGTATAATAAGTTTTCAGTTAATAAGTTAATTTAATAGTCCGTATCTATTGACTGAATGAGTGAAAAAATTTATAATTTATATAATTACTAGTGCAAAAAATAATGCACCTAGTATATATAGAAAATAGCTTTGAGGAAGAGTAGTAACTAAATTGTTGATAGAGAATTGGGTATGGTGGAAACCTGATAGCAAATTGTTACGAAAGACACCTCAAGTAAATGGCTGTTGTTAAACTGAGTGGGTACATAGTACCAACAAGGGTGGCACCGCGGGAATAGATTCTCGTCCCTTTATTGGGACGGGATTTTTTTATTTTTGTTTATTTATTAACGTGATTATTTTAAATAAAATTTGATAGAAAAAACCGTCCAACATTATAATAATTTAATGAGGAAAGGAAGAGACAAATGGCAGAATTTTTAAACGGTCAAAAAAGAACGCACATGTGCGGAGACTTATCGGAGGCAAACGTTGATGAACGCGTTGTCCTGATGGGATGGGTTCAAAGAAAAAGAAACTTAGGAGGACTTAACTTTGTTGACTTAAGAGACAGAGAAGGTCTAGTACAAATCGTATTTGACACGGCTGTATCTGAAGAAGCATTCGCTAAAGCAGAAGGTCTTAGAGGCGAGTTTGTTATTACAGTAGAAGGAACAGTAAAAATTAGAGAATCTGTAAATAACGAAATGAAAACAGGTCAAATCGAAGTGTTCGCTGATTCACTGAAGATTTTATCATCTGCGGATGTACCACCAATCCACATCAACGATGATGACACTGCAGGAGAACAATTAAGATTACAATACAGATACTTAGATTTAAGAAAGCCTAAGATGCAAGAAAAGCTTAGATTTAGATCAAAAGTAACAAGAATCGTTAGAAACTTTTTAGATGACAATGAGTTTATCGACATTGAAACACCAATGTTGAATAAACCTACACCAGAAGGGGCAAGAGATTACTTAGTGCCTAGTCGTGTAAACAAAGGTAAATTCTACGCATTACCACAATCACCACAAATCTTTAAGCAGTTATTAATGGTATCTGGATTTGATAAATATTATCAAATCGTAAAGTGTTTCAGAGATGAAGACTTAAGAGCAGATAGACAACCAGAATTTACACAAATCGATATTGAAATGTCATTTGTAGAAGAAGATGACGTTATTAATGTAAATGAAAAATTAATTCAAAAAATATTCAAAGAAACGGTTGGATTTGATGTTCAATTACCAATTCAAAGAATGCCTTATGCAGAAGCTATGGATAGATTTGGGTCTGATAAGCCAGACATTCGTTTTGGATTTGAATTACAAAATGTTTCTGAAACTGTTAAAGATGTTGAATTTGTCGTATTTGCTAATGCAATTAAATACGGTGGATCAGTAAGAGGTATTACAGTTACTGGTGGTGCTGAGAAATTTAGTAGAAAAGGCGTTGACAAGTTAGAAAAGTTTGCTAAAACATATGGTGCAAAAGGTCTTGCATGGGTGAAAATTAATCCAGATGGTATCCAATCACCAATTGCCAAATTCTTCTCAGAAGAAGAAATGGCGAAACTTGTTGAGGCAATGGGTGGAAAAGAAGGCGACTTATTATTATTTGTTGCTGACAAGAACTCTGTTGTATTTGATACATTAGGCGCCCTTAGAATAGAAGTTGCTAAGCAATTAGACCTTCTTAAGAAAGAAGATTACAAATTATTATGGGTAACAGAATTCCCATTATTCGAATATGATGAAGATGAGAACAGATACTTTGCAAAACATCATCCATTCACAAGTCCTATGGATGAGGATCTTGAAAAATTAGATTCATCTCCAGAAACTGCAAGAGCAAAAGCTTATGACCTTGTATTAAATGGATGTGAACTTGGTGGTGGATCGATTAGAATTCATAATTCTGATTTACAAGAGAAAATGTTTAAAGCCTTAGGCTTTACACAAGAAGAAGCCCATGCGCAATTTGGATTCTTAATGAATGCATTTAAATTTGGAACACCTCCACATGGTGGTATTGCATTCGGTCTTGATAGAATTGTTATGTTATTGACTGGTAGTGACAGTATTAGAGAGGTTATCGCATTCCCTAAGACTCAGAATGCAACATGTCTATTGACAAACGCTCCATCTGTTGCTAATGAAGCACAATTAGAAGAACTTTCGATTGCGCTTAATATAAAGGATGATGAGGATAATGAATAGAGAAGGTATCATTACCGATTTAAATGGTAAGTATGCTAAAGTAGCACTTGTTAGACATTCTGCCTGAGGCGACTGTGGCGCTTGTTCTATGGGAGAGGAAAACATGAATATGAGTGTTGAATCCCTTAATCAAGCGAACGCACAGGTCGGTGACCGTGTAGAATTAGAAATGAAAACTGATAATGTATTAACGGCGGCGTTTATTGCTTATATAATTCCACTGGCAATGTTCTTGATGGGCATTGTCTTTGGAATGAAATACCTTACGGCAAGTGGGTATCAAGGCAATGTAGAAGCTGCTGGTGCAGGAATTGGTTTAGCCTTAATGTTTGCAACTTATTTAGTTATTAAACTGAATGATACAAAGTTTAAACAAAGCAACAAGTATCTTTCAGTTGTAATAAGAGTTTTAAATGAAGATGAGGAAGGACCGAGCTGTTCATAATATACCTTGGGTGAGTGTGTAGGTTGAATAAGTAGGTTCTAACAACAAAAAACAAGGGGGTACAAAATGACTTTACTAAGCGAAAAAGTAAAAATGACAGATCCAGAGGTTTTTGAAGCAATTTCGAACGAATTGACACGCCAACAAGAGGGAATCGAATTAATTGCCTCAGAAAATACTGTAACAGAAGCAGTAATGGAAGCGATGGGTAGTGTAATGACCAACAAGTATGCTGAAGGTTATCCTGGAAAGCGTTACTATGGTGGTTGTGAGCATGTAGATGTTGTTGAAAGATTGGCTATAGAGCGCCTTAAAGAATTATTTGGGTGTGATCATGCCAATGTGCAACCACATTCAGGTGCCAATGCCAATCTGGGTGTATATTTTGCAATGTTAAAGCCAGGAGATACTGTCCTTGGTATGAACCTGTCACATGGGGGCCATTTAACACACGGAAGTCACGTAAACATCTCAGGTGTTTATTTCAACTTTGTTGATTATGGTGTGACAAAAGAAACCGAAACAATTGATTATGAAGAAGTAAGAGCAAAAGCTTTAGAGCATAAGCCAAAGATGATTGTAGCTGGTGCATCAGCATATTCAAGAAAAATTGACTTTGCTAAATTTAAGGAAATCGCTGATGAAGTTGGCGCATTACTAATGGTGGATATGGCACATATCGCAGGACTTGTTGCAACTGGTTTACATCAAAATCCTTGTGAATATGCTGATTTTGTAACAACAACAACACATAAGACGTTAAGAGGCCCACGTGGTGGAGTTATCATGTGTAAGGCTGAGTATGCCAAGGCGATTGACAAAGCAATTTTCCCTGGTATTCAAGGTGGTCCATTAATGCATGTAATCGCTTCTAAGGCGGTTAGCTTTCTAGAAGCATTAAAGCCTGAATTCAAAACTTACCAAGAGCAGGTTCTTAAGAATATCAACGTATTAGGTGAAGCATTAAAGGCAAGAGGTTTTAAGCTTGTTTCTGGCGGTACTGACAATCACTTGTTACTTGTAGATCTAAGAAATAAGGAACTTACAGGTAAAGCAGCTGAAAAGATGCTTGGTGAAGTTGATATTACAGTAAATAAGAATACAGTTCCTTTTGAAACTGAAAGCCCATTTGTTACAAGTGGTATCCGTATTGGTACACCAGCAGTTACAACTAGAGGCATGAATGAAGAAGATATGAAAGTAATCGGTAATTTAATTGCTGATACATTGGAAGCGTCGCGTTCTGTTGAAGAAATCAAGGCGGACGTATTGGCACTTTGCAAAAATTATCCATTGTACTAAGGAATAAGTGAAAGATGAGGGCGGTATATGAGTAATGAATTGCTAATTATTCAGTCGATGCAAAATATTTTGCACGAGGTTGAAGAGGGCATTCACATCGTTGATAAAAACGGAACAACTCTCGTCTATAACAAGGCAATGGAACGAATAGAAGGATTAGCGGCTGAGCAGGTTATTGGAAGATACCTGCTCGACGTCTTTCCGACGTGGCAAATTGAGAATTCTACCTTGTTATCGGCGATCAATAAGCAACAATCAGTACATAAAGAAATGCAGAGCTATTTAAACTTAAAAGGTAAAAAAATTACAACGATGAACACGACATTCCCAATATTTCATGAAGGTATAGTCATTGGAGCCGTTGAAATAGCTAAAAACTTGACCAATGTCAGCAATATGTCCGAGCAGATCATTGAGCTGCAGGAACGGTTGATGAAACCAGAAAAACCAAAAAAACGTGGCCGTATCTATTACGACTTTGACAGTATACTTGGTCAGAACAAGAAACTGATGGAAGCAATTAAAATGGCTAAGCGTGCTGCGATGTCATCTTCTAGTGTATTGATTGAAGGCGAGACAGGAACAGGTAAAGAGCTGTTTGCACAGAGTGTCCACTCTGGCAGCAATCGTATGGACAAGCCTTTTATAGCACAGAACTGTGCGGCTTTTCCGGAAAGTTTGCTTGAAAGTATCCTTTTTGGGACAGTAAAAGGGAGTTTTACAGGTGCTCTTGATAAGCCTGGACTCTTTGAACAGGCTAATGGTGGGACTTTATTGCTAGATGAGATTAACTCAATGAGTATCACACTTCAGGCCAAGTTATTACGTGTTCTACAAGAGGGCTATATTCGCCGAATTGGTGGTTCAAAAGATGTCATAGTCGATGTTCGGATCATAGCAACAACCAATGAAAACCTACTTGAACTTGTTGAAAAAAGGGATTTTCGTAAGGATTTGTTCTATCGCTTGAATGTTATTAACATAAGGATACCAAGTCTACGAGAGCGATTGGATGATGTGAGGTTGCTGTCGGAGCATTTTATTAGACATTATAATGAAAAGCTAAATAAAGACGTATGGATGATCGGTAAAGATGTAGAAGCCTTATTTCAGGAATATACCTGGCCAGGGAATATCAGAGAGCTTCAAAACATGATTGAAACCGCAATGAATATGGTCATGGACGAGCATGTCATAACAAAGGAGCATTTAGCCCATAAGACAGAAGAGTTGGCTCAACGTAAGGCGCGAGGTGAAGAGCCGGCAATCCTTACAGCGGATTTGTCAGAGGGTCTAAACGATTACTTGGAATCTTTAGAGAAGCAAGTGATTGCTGATTTATTGAAGTCCTGTAATGGTAACGTCAGTAAAACGGCTAAGGAATTAAAGATTTCACGGCAAAATCTTCAATATAAGCTTAAAAAATATGAGATTGAATAAAGAAAGCAAAATATTTTGCATGCTAAGTGCAAAATATTTTGCTTTTGTTGTTTTTGACAACAGCATTTAGAGGGTTTCACAGAAGGCACTTGCAAGTTAAAAAGATAACAAGCAAATTTGCAATGCTGTTAAACCACTGGAAATACAGGATTGTATAAATTCATAAACATTAATTTGTATGCTTTTTAATACAAAAAATGAAAGATGGCACAATGTTGGCATTCAACTTGCATTTATAATTGGTGTCGATAAATAAGCGAACGACTAGATATGTCGTTGCAAGTAAGTGACCTTTTGGTTCACAATATATTAAAATTTGGAGGTACAAATTTATGGAAAATGTAAAAGTAGCAATTTGGGGTTTTGGTGCAATGGGAAGCGGTATGGCAAGAATGCTTGCTAACAAAAAAGGTATCGTTGTAACAGGTGTATGTGACAGAAATAAAAATAGAGTTGGCAAGAACATGTACGATTACTTAGGTATTGAGCAAGGCGACAAGCCAGAAGTAATCATCACTAACAACTTTGATGAAGTTGTTAGCAACGGAAACGTAGATGTTGTTTTAACAGCAACTGACTCTTTCACTGAAGCTGCTTTCCCTAGATTAAAGCAATGTTTAGAGCAAAAGGTAAACGTTATTTCTACTGCTGAAGAAATGGCTTACCCACAAGCTCAAAACCCAGAATTAGCTGCTGAGTTAGATAAAATCGCTAAAGAAAACGGCGTTACAATCTTAGGTTCAGGAATCAATCCAGGTCTTATCATGGACTTATTAGTTGTTACATTAACTGGATGTATGGTAGATGTTGAATCTATCGAAGCTAAGAGAGTTAACTCACTTTCTCCATTCGGTCCAGCTGTAATGGAAGAACAAGGTGTTGGTATTGCTGTTGATACATTTAACAAAGGTGTTGAAGATGGTACATTAGCTGGTCACGTTGGTTTCCATGAGTCTGTTGGTATGATCGCTGACGCTATTGGTTGGAAAGTTGAAAAGTTCGAACAACAAATGAAGCCAATCGTTACTGACGTAGACAGAAAGTCTCCTTACGGATTTGCTGCTGCTGGCGACGTTGCTGGTGTTAGCATGACTGGTCAAGGTTATGTAGATGGCGAAGTTAAGATCGACATGATTCACCCTCAACAAATCGAGCCTGAAATGGTTGGACAAAACACTGGTGACTACATCACTATCAAAGGTACACCAGAAGTTAACATGGCAATCACACCAGAAGTTGAAGGTGGTTTAGGAACAATCGCTATGTGTGTTAACATGATTCCTCACGTAATCAACGCTAACGCTGGTCTTAAGACTATGATCGACCTTCCAGTTCCTAGAGCTATGATGGGCGACGTAAGAGACATGATCGACGCAAAATAATAATAGATAAAAATTATATGGTCCAGTGGCATTTATATTAAGTGCCACCGGACTTACTATGTACTTTAGTAGTAAGTACTGATATAGAAAGAGGTAACGAGATGAAAGCTAAAAAAGGCGACTGGGTAATGGTACATAACATCGTTCTTACGCCTGACCAAAGAGCACCACAAGTACCTGAAGATACAAAGAAGGTACCGTTGGAAATGTGGGTAAAAGGTCATGCACAAGCTGATGCTAATGAAGGCGATGAGGTTGAAGTTAAGACAATCACAGGTAGAATGGTAACAGGGACATTAGTAGAAATCGCTCCAACATATGCACATTCATTTGGAAACTATATACCTGAATTAATGCAAATAGGCAAACAACTAAGAGAAATTCTTTTCGGAGGTGATGACGTTGAGTAATATGAATTACGAAGCTGTAATGGGCAGAAAAAACGAAATCATGAAAAAAGCAATCGGAATTGATTACTCTGTATTCGAATCAGGTAGCATCGCTTTTGATTTTGAAAAAATGATGAAAGAAACTGGTTACACTTTAGAAGAAATGCAAAAGATTCAAGGTGAAACTGGTGTTGGTAATACACCAATATTTGAATTAAAGAACTTAACTGCTTTAGCAAGAAAATGTTCAGCTCCTGGTAAAGGTGCTAGAATTTTCTTGAAAGACGAAGGCGCTAATCCATCTGGTTCTTTCAAAGCAAGAAGAGCTGCAAATGCAGTTTTCCATGCCAAGAAATTAGGCTACAAAGGTGTTATTGCTGCAACAAGTGGTAACTACGGTGCTGCTGTAGCATCACAAGCGGCTATGCATGGACTTAAATGTATTATCGTTCAAGAATGTTACGATAGTAAGCATATGGGTCAACCGGAAATCGTTGAAAAAGCTAGAAAATGTGAAGCATACGGTGCTGAAGTTGTTCAATTAACAGTTGGACCAGAGTTATTCTACTCATTCTTATTAATGTTAGAAGACACAGGATACTTTAACGCTTCATTATATACACCATTTGGTATTGCAGGTGTTGAAACATTAGGTTACGAACTTGCAATTCAAATGAGAGAAAGAGTTGGCAAAGACCCAGATGTCGTTGTTTGTACAAATGCAGGTGGTGGTAACCTTTCTGGTACTGCTAGAGGTCTTACTAAAGCTGGCGCTGATGGCACAACAGTTGTTGCTGCATCAGTTAACCTTTCAGGTTTACACATGGCAAGTGATACACAGTTCAACAAGAAGTCATTCACAACGGGTCATACAGGATTTGGTATTCCATTTACAACATGGCCAGACCGTTCAGACGTTCCTAGATCAGCGGCTAGACCACTGAGATACATGGATCGTTATGTGACAGTTGCACAGGGTGAAGTTTTCTACATGACTGAAACATTAGCACAAATCGAAGGTATTGAAAGAGGACCAGCTGGTAATACATCATTAGCTGCTGCGTTCAGTATTGCAAGAGAAATGGACGAGGATCAAATCATCGTTGTTCAGGAAACTGAATACACTGGTGCTGGAAAGCACGTTCAGCCTCAATTATCATTTGCTAGAGACAACGGTATCGACATCAAGTTTGGTAATCCTCAAGAGGAAGTGCCGGGAGAGAATATCATTCTTCCTGAACACCCAAGAATGATTCAAGCGGTAGATCTAG
>Ga0070724_10001538_pt1 | contig 13628 bp, 8 predicted proteins | sample tdDd001_FD_67278 | JGI IMG/M metagenome (GOLD analysis project Ga0070724, IMG submission 67278) | Marine sediment microbial communities from the Atlantic coast under amendment with organic carbon and nitrate - tdDd00.1 | ecosystem: Environmental > Aquatic > Marine > Coastal > Sediment | place...
TGCTTCAGGCGTTTTCACGATCTGGTCGTGTCTCTAGCCCGCAGTCACTGGACGCAGAAGGTGTGTGACTTTCCGCTAAACCATGCCGTCATTGGCGGGCAGGGCAACTTGTCGGAATTCCTGTTTGGTAGTGACAGAAACTCCATCATCAAGGCAAGGCCTGTACTGCACTATATTCAAAAAGGGCGCTGCTTCTACTGCAACAAGCCGCTCAAAGATAGTGATAAAGAGCAGGGTGAGGTCGATCACTTCATACCTTGGGCTAGATACCCTAACGATCTCGGTCATAACTTTGTACTGGCACATCGCAAATGTAATAACGCAAAAAGCGATCACTTAGCAGCAGAGCAGCATAAAGAGCGCTGGTTCGAGCAGAACATCATTCAGAATACAAAAACAATCACCACAGAACTCGGCAGTTACTTTGTTTGTGAGCCTAGCCGCTCTGAAGCCATCGCCACCTGGGCTTATCAGTTGGCCGTTCAGAACCAGTCGCCGCTCTGGCTCAAGGGAAAAGAGTTTGAGCCTTTTAGACAAACCGATAAAGGGCATTTTGCTTAGTGGTTAAGTAAAGGTAATAGACTATTCATTACAGACAAGCTTTTGTCCTATTCCATTCTAGAGTAAATATCATCTGCTTATTGTTTATGTGCATTCGCTTTAAAACTACTGAAGTCTCACCAGCTGGTTTGATAAAACCCACTTTATAAACCAAGAAAAATGACCAGACTGGACTGTTCGATGTGCATTAAACAGCCAAAAAAATGGTCATTATCATGCCTGATAATTGCTCATCATCTATACTTAACTATCAGTTTTCCCTCTGTTATTAAGGATTTCATATGTTCAGGTCAATGCTCGTCATGGAAGCCCTGCAAAAGCATTTTTACTTGATAGTAAATAGCGGGCATCGAACAGCAAGTATCTTCTACACTTATGCCAACTTTACAGCCTCTACTTAGCGCAAACACTCAAAAGTGGAAAAGTAAGCTGGTGGCCATGACAATTGTTTTTGGTAAAAAATAATATGAATAATTCTGCAAATTTCCAGATGAGTGAGTCAAATTTCGAATCTGCACCACCAAAAGATGGGGCTATCGATTCAGCTCATGCCGTCACGGCTGAAGCTATTTTAGTGGCTTTAAAATCCTCGGAGCATGGGCTTGGCCACAATGAAGCCTTAGCGCGCATCAAACAGTACGGTTTAAACACCATGCCTGAGCCTGAGATGCCGGGAGTATTCAGTTTTTTTCTTCGCCAGTTTGCCAGTCCACTTATTTATGTACTTGTGATCGCATCTATTTTTTCACTCTTTATCCAGGAGTGGGCCGATGCGATTTTTATTGGTGCCGTGCTTTTCGTTAATGCCATCATGGGGACGATTCAGGAGTATTCAGCGCAAAAAGCCGCAGCCGCCCTAAACCAACTCGTCACAACCATTTGCCACGTCGTGAGAGAAAGCGACACCTACGAAATAGATGCCAAAGATCTGGTCCCCGGAGATATTGTTATGCTGGAGTCCGGCGATAGGGTACCGGCCGACCTCAGGCTGATACGCTCCCATGATCTTGAAGTTGACGAATCTTTATTAACGGGGGAATCCCTCGCCGTAGAAAAAGATGCAAACCTGGTGTTGAGCGAGGATTGCACCTTGGGCGATAAAGTGACCATGGCATTTGCCGGTACCATGATCAATCGAGGGCGTGGCACAGGTGTTGTCGTCGGTACCGCAATGAATACCGAGTTGGGGCAAATAGCCTCGGCGGTGCTCAATAAACCGCACCCCAAAGCGCCGCTGATGATACGCATGGAAAAATTCACCTATAAAGTCACGGTTTTGGTTGCAGCCGGGGCGACCATAATGGCCAGCGTGGCATATGCAAGAGGCATGGAAGTAAGTGAAATTTTTATGTTGGCAGTTGCACTGGCTGTTTCGGCGATTCCCGAAGGGCTGCCGGTTGCTTTGACCGTAGCGCTCGCGATTAGCATGCATCGCATGGCCAAACGGCATGTAATTGTACGCAATTTGGTTGCCGTTGAAGCGCTGGGCTCCTGTACTTATATTGCTACTGATAAAACAGGCACTTTAACGGTCAATCAATTGACAGCTAAATTGATTGTATTCCCCTCAGAGATCCCATGGGAAGTCGGTGGTGACAGCTTAGTACCTGGTGGGCAAATCACTAAATTGAATTCACAATTATTGCCCCAGGAGCTGTCACTTGCGGATCAATTGTGTCAAACCGCTGTGCTTGCCAATGAAGGCTTCCTCGCTCACCGCGACGGACATTGGTCCCACCATGGCGACGCCGTCGATGTTGCACTCTTGGTAATGGCTCATAAGTTAAATATGGTTCGTTCGGAACAGTTAAACAGCATGCCGGAAATTGCTACCATTCCATTTGAGTCGAAACAGCAGCTATCAGCCAGTTTGAACATGGTCAACGGTATACACTTCGCCTTTGTGAAAGGCGCACTGGAGCGACTGTTACCTTTGTGCAATCGCATGGCAAAGGTTGATGGTCCGGCCGCCATCGACCGAAATTTACTCGAACAGCAGGCCGATTCTCTTGCACGACAAGGCTATAGGGTTATCGCTTTAGCATCCGGCTCGGTAAGCTACACTGGTGCTGATTTTTCGGTAGAGAAGTTATCCGGTTTAACCCTGATTGGGCTTATTGGAATGATCGATCCATTACGGGATGAAACTAAGCAAGCTTTCGATGCCTGTGATGCAGCTGGAGTGGATATCGCTATGGTAACCGGGGACCATCCGGTCACTGCACTAGCGGTCTCTAAAGAGCTCAAACTCGCCGATTCGAGTGAACAGATAGTTACAGGGCCGCAACTCAAAAATGCTACCAACGATGTCGAATTTGACAAACTCACACGTGATGCCCGTGTGTTTGCTCGAGTAGAACCGGAACAGAAACTCCTTATCGTTCAATCACTGCAACGAAATGGCCACTATGTCGCCGTCAGCGGCGATGGTGCCAACGACGCCCCGGCGCTACGGGCGGCTCATGTCGGCGTAGCAATGGGAGAAAAAGGTACCGATGTTGCGCGTGAGGCGGCCGAATTGGTGATCACAGATGACAACTTTGCCTCAATTGTCGCCGGTATCGAAGAGGGGCGCGTAGCTTACTCTAATGTCCGTAAAGTCATATTTCTGCTTATATCGACCGGTGTGGCTGAACTGGTGATGTTTACTCTGGCGCTAATTGCGAATATTCCAATTCCGCTACTTGCAGTACAACTTCTGTGGTTGAATCTGGTGACCAATGGGATCCAGGATGTTGCATTAGCCTTCGAACCTGCAGAAGGTAACGAGCTAGCTTCGCCCCCCCGGAAACCAAGTGAAGCCATTTTTAATCGAATAATGATCGAACGCGTTGTTATTTCAGCCGTCTGCATCGGCTGCATGGCTTTTTTTCTCTTCCAATCATTAATTAATTCGGGGATGGCCGTAGATGAAGCGCGAAACAGTACATTGTTGCTGATGGTGTTATTTGAAAATGTCCATGTATTCAACTGCCGTTCTGAATCTCGTTCCGTTTTTCGTCACAATCTCATGCTCAACCCTCTGCTTCTGTTTGGAACGATCACTGCGCAGTTCATACATATAGCGTCTATGTACATACCTTGGTTAAAAGATGTGTTGAAAGTTCATCCAGTTTCACTCGAACACTGGGGCTCTTTATTGATGATGGCTCTGAGTATTTTATTGGTTATGGAAGTTCACAAGTTGTTTCGTCGAAAATGTCCCTTTAGGTAATTTGATAGTTTATAAGGAGAATTTTAATCGACCAGACGCTAACAGAGCACAAATGAACAATTGATGGGGCAGGCAAACTGTATGGATACTTTTCATGATGATGGCCTTATTCGTTAGAGGCTACACACTAAGGCGTTTCGCTTCGGGAGTGAGGCGGGGGCTGTTTATATACTTGTCGATATTCTACAGTGCGTAGAGCATTTACATGCAGTAAGCCATCACCTTCCAGCCGATCGCATACCGATGGCGTCACGACTAAAGTCTTTATGGCTTAACATGGCCTCGCAGTCTGTTTATACAAGCGTATTTTACTGGCTGTTAAACCACTCGCTAAACTCTTCGAAGTCTATACTTCCGTTTCCGTCCAGATCTATTGCGTTAAAACCTATCTCGGCGCTTTCACCCGGCTCCATTGCCTCCAGCGCAAGCAATAAACGTTCAAACTCAGAAAGTTGGATGCGACCATCGCCATCAGTATCAAAATGGTCGAAATTATCTTTAAGCTCTTCCTGGCATATATCAGTCATTACAGACTCCAAAATTAGTTTTGCTTTCAAGTTATTTCAACCATAAGCGATTGAATTAGCCCGGTTTGATTTCGTTTAGTTTGATTAGTACATCTGGCTTTTGTGAAGCTTTATCATGATTGTCGCTTAGCACTTCGTCAACAAATACTGCATAAACTCAAGATGGATCGGTAGTTCCACCTGAGATGACTCCCCCAAATGCCTGAGGAGTCTTAATTATACGCGATATCTATCATCCATAGAGTTAAGCATCGCATGGCTTCATGCGATAGATATTCCCGCTGTCTGTCGATATAAGCAGGTATCCCTGTTCATCTTCGATGACCTGACGGATACGTTCGTTGAGTTCGGTCAGCAGTCGCTCTTCTGAGGTGGCTTGCTCGCCGCTGAGTGTTACACGGTTCAGATGAGTCAGCTTAAGTGCGCCACTGAGCAGGTTACCTTGCCATTCGGTGAAGGCTAGCCCTGAGTAAACCAATAGGCTCGAGGGGGCGATGGATGGGGTATAGACCTTTGTTGGTGGCTCCATGCCTTCTTTGAATGTACCTTCGCCAACACTAATTGGCCCCCAATATTCCTTGCCAAATGACACCTCGGGCCAACCGTAATTATGACCCGGTTTAATCAGGTTAATCTCATCGCCGCCTCTGGGACCATGTTCTATCGACCATAAGCGCTGGGTTTTGGCGTCATATGCCAGGCCCTGAGGGTTGCGATGGCCGTAGCTATAGATTTCATTCAAAGCATTTTTATCTGAAACAAATGGATTATCGTGAGGCACACTGCCATCTAGATTTAGACGTAAGATACTGCCGGCATGGGTGGTCAAGTCCTGGCCGTTGGGTCTATGTCCTCGGTCGCCGACCGAGAAGAACAGATGGCCCTTGTCATCGAAGGCGATGCGCGACCCAAAATGACGATGTGTGTCGGTTGCAGACTTGGTCACAAGAAGATCTTGCCAGTTCACTAACTTAAGATCCTGACTCTGGCTATCAATCTGTGCTCGTGCCAGCGTAGTTCGGCCTTGTCCGTCTACAGGTTTTGAGTAAGTAAAATATAGCCATCGCTGGTTGCTGCTGTTGGACTCTGTATTCTGATCTAAATCAGAACTTGTATTAGAGACATTCGGGCCAAGTTTGATATCCAGTAAACCACCTTGTCCCTTGGCGTGTATTGTTGGCAAGCCCTTGATGCTCGTCTGCTTACCTGTGATGAGATCAAGCTGTAACAGCTTTCCACTTCGCTCGGTGACCAAGAGTGTATTTGGGTCTAATAAGGCCATGCTCCAGGGGACCCCTAGACCTTCAGCAACCATTTGAACTTGGTATTTGGGACAGGTGTTCGCATGGCTTTCACTGACGATTAGCGTAGCCAAAAAGATCAAAACTAACGGTAGACTTTTCATTGTTCAGCCTCGGATAACGGTTGAGTTAGGTTGAATCTTGCTGCCTAGTGCCTGTGGCAAGTTAAAGATTTAGGCTAAACACCATTTAGCACTGTGATAAATAAACATTGATATCTATAACGCAGGTTTGAGCGAAAAACAAATTTGCTGCGGGAATGAAGGGTTGAATGCAAGTTGGGTTTTCATTCCATAGATGGATCCCGGAAAAAGTTGGGTCGATAAATGCTCCATGCAATATCGACATTTCCACCTTCCGTGGCGGTCAGAAGACGACACTGAATTACCTAAATGCTGATAAGTGCTTTTTTACCTGTTGTGCGCAATAGCAAGTTTGGTGAGTGGGGTTTTAGTATAGAGAAGGGGTGTTGTTAACCGAGTCTCAATACTTATTATTTGTGCCATTTCTGGATGCCAATAGTCTGAGTATATAGTCAACGCTTATTTTTTGCTGGATGTGCTTATTACAAGTAGTCCCGCAAAGAGAACGATTGTGCCTATCACTATGATTGTATTCATTGTTTGTTCCTATTAAGTAGATGTTGATATATGAAGTAAGCCCCTATGGAGACAATGATGAAGGGGGTAACAGTTATCGCAACGTTGAACATAAATTTTGTCACCGGAATGATGATAATGGTTGCCACAACTAGGACGACTAAGGTAACCAAGGCGATGAAAGTGATCTGGTTCATGCTAATTCCTGAATGCTGGGTTGATCCATTATTTATCAATTGTTGTACGAGTAAACAAAACAGCTTCTTACGTTCGATATTCGATTAATAACAGTATCGCAGCCTTATCTTATTCTTCCCTTAATTGAATTTTAAAGCGAAGAAAAGGGGCTAAGACGATACTTCGTTGGTGAAGCAGAGATGACGCTGCGCTATAAAAGCTAAGACGGCACTTCGTTTTGAAAACATTAATGTCGCTGCGCTGTTTAGATGATGCGCTAGAAGATCTAAGAAGATACTCCGTTGTAGAGCTGCGCCGGTATGACTACATTTGTCATTCTGAACTTATTTCAGAATCTAGTTTTATCGTTAGCCAAGAGCTGGATACCGGAACAAGTCCGGCATGACGGCAGTAGAAATGGATTCAGGCCTTCGCCGGAATGACGATTGTAGGACTGAATGGCTAGCAAAGATATGACTCCATATCTCGAGAGTAACGTTGCCGTTCATCAATATGTAGGACCGGCTTCAGCCGGGAATGGTTCTTTTTTGCAAAAGCTTCGCGGCTAAAGCACGCTCCTACAAAAAATCATTACTTTGTAAATCCTGTTTTGAGCATTGTAATAGGAATCATTATTGATAATCTTGCACCATTGCGAGCTAATGATGAAAAATGAAATGACAAAACTCTTGAAAACTCTCCACAACTGGCTGGGCTTTTTTATCAGCTTAATAATGCTGATTGTTCTAACGACCGGTATCTATTTAGGCGGTGCAGATCTGTTTAAACGGATGGATGATAAAGGACAGGTCTATTCGGCGCTGAGCCATGAAGATAAAGCCCTTATCTCGGCGAATGCTATGGCAAACTACCCGGATGCATCCGGGGTAAAGTTACCCACACAGATGCATCCCTTTGTTGATGTCTATTCTCGTCAGCAATCTGTATTTCTAACCCCAGAGTCTGATGAAATTAGCACACAGGTAAAAAGCAAAGATTCTCTGCAAAGCTGGATGTTCTGGTTTCACCGGAACTTCCAGTTAAGCGACCCCGGTAAACATGCCAATGCTATCAGCGCAATTGTGGCGACGGTCATCATCTTTATCGGACTTTATCTGTGGTGGTTGATAAGACGTGGTTTTAAATGGAAGCATACACTGCCTAAAAACGGTAAGAACAGTGCACTGATCAAGAGCCATATTCAGTTAGGACTGATTTTCTCTGTCCCCTTGTTGATTATGTCTATCAGTGGCGCCTATATCACTTATGGTGCATGGGGGGATTCGACGTTAGATGAGAATCGACAAAAGCCCACGCTGGCCCAAGCCGGTGACTGGGAGGCACAGATTTTAGCAGCCCAAAAAATATGGCCAAACTCTGAGCTGGTTTCGGTTTCTAAGCCACGTAAACCAGAAGAGGGGAGTTATATCTATGCATTGAGCTTTAATGGCGATAATGCCATAGGTTTGATGCAGACTGACACCATAAAAATTGACCTTCATACGGGCAAGTTAGATTCAGCGCAAACCTTTAGTGATAAGGGTCTAGCCTATCAAGCTAAATACAGTGCCCGTTTCTTACATGATGGGGCCAGAATGCCCACCTGGTATCTGCTCATGCTAATCATAAGCTCAGTCGTCGGGACGTTCATGGTGAGTTTTGTGATGGTGACCTTTGTGCGCAAGGAGATCTTGGGTCGAATGAATACCAGAGCCGCGCTTCGTTTGCAAAACTAGTCTACAAAACTAGCTGTGCAAAACTGATGCATAAACTGAAATGTATGAGAAAGGTCAGAATGACATTTACCTGTCATTCTGAATTTATTTCAGAATCCAGATTGTAGAATTCCGGCTTAAATTACCCAATGGTTGCATCGAGTGGGGTTCAGCTTATTTGATTTGCGGCTAACGCTTGTTCCAACAAAGGAGCCACATCTTCGAGGATATATAGCTTGGCGTTTACAGATAAGGGAACGAATGAAGCTATATCAAATGTAGGACTGGCTTTAGCCGGGAATGACTCTCCTTTGCAAGCCCCTTCGCGGCTGAAGCCGGCTCCTACAATATGTAGACTTAATGATAGGCAATGGATTCCGGCCTTCGCCGGAATGACGTATTGATAGCTTGGTAAGATATCGGGTTGGAAAATCAGAACCGACCAATCATTACCAATAGATTTTTGATAATGATTCAATGATTAGTCTATTTTTAGTTAGGGTGTTTTGGATTAAACTCTCCTTCATGCTCAAACTAAAGATGGCTCATTAGAGGAATAGAAACAGATGGATTCAACACTGACTCACCCAATCATTACCGATCTTAACAAACGCCACACAGTTAAAAAATACGATGCTTCTAAGCGTATACCACAAGCCGATCTCGATGTGATTTATGAAGCGATGCGGTTATCAGCCTCTTCAATTAACTCTCAACCATGGAAGTTTATTGTGATTGAGAGTGATGAAGCTAAGCAGCGCATGCACGAGACATTTGCCAATAAGTATCAGTTTAATCAGCCACACATTAATGCGGCCTCACATATCATTTTATTTGCTCATAACCCTGCTTATACACGTGATGACTATGCAAAAGTGGTCGATAAGGGCATTGAAGATGGCCGAACTAAACCAGAAAACAGAGAGCAGGCCTTTGGTGGCTTTGCTTTTGCCGAACTCAATACCAATGAATCTGGTAACAATGCGGCCTGGACCAAATCACAAACTTACCTGGCATTGGGTAATACCATGCATGTCTTGGCCCGATTAGGCATTGATTCAACCCCAATGGAAGGTATCGACAGTGAGCTGGTTGGTGATATTTTCGAAAAAGAATTGGATGGATTTGTATGTGAAGTGGCACTCGCGATTGGCTATCATCACTCGGAAGAGGACTACAATGCGAGTCTACCTAAGTCTCGTTTAGCGATGCAGGATGTTATTGAGGTCATCTAAGACAAAAGGAAAGGTGTGGGGCCGATTTATACCCGGTCCTAGGGTTAGGAATTCAGGCTAGAATTCCAGCCTTCGCCTAAATGAAGACAATCTTGTCATTCTGAATTTATTCTTTGTAAAGAACAGAATCTACGTCTTTTGTTTAGTCAGAGATGGATCCCGGAACAAGTCCGGGATGACAACATCCTGTCATTCTGAACTCGTTTCAGAATCTATATCTCGTGTTGAGTCTGAAATTAATTCCGGTCTTCGCCGGGCTGACGGAAATCTTGTCATTCATAATTAATTCTGTGTAAAGAACTAAATCTACGTCTCTTGTAAAGTCAATGATGGATGCAGGAATAGGTCCGGGATGACAACTCCTTGTCATTCTGAACTCGTTTCAGAATCTATCTATCGTGTGCGAGGCTTAAGCCTGTTCCTACATAAGATGGATTCCAGCCTTCGCTGGGTCGATAAATGTTCCATGCGTGATCGACATTTCCGCCATGGCCCATAGGGCCTGTAATATTCCTGATATCTCTCATGCATTTCCCACGTCTATGTGGGCCATATGGGAAATGTATGTAAAACGTCTGGAACGCATCATAGCTTGGCGGTCAGATGACGGCTTCGCGGCTTAAGCCTGCTCCTACAAAAAAAGCATTCCGAGCTTTCAACTCCGTCATTCTGAACTCGTTTCAGAATCCAGCTTTGCTTTTATAATTAGATAAATGGATTTCGGTTTTCGCCGGAATGACAACTAAAGGTTTATACGATTCTATTTAGATGGCAGCTGTAAAATGACGGCAAAAAAAATGGAACCCGGTTCAAACCTAGTTCCATTCTCATCTAATTTTACTGCAGCTATTGTAGCAAATTAACGAAGGATCATCTGCTCACGTTCAGGGCCTACAGAGACCATGCTGATTGGTACACCCATTAGCGCTTCGATACGTAGCACATAGTGCTGAGCGGCTGCTGGTAGGCTTTCAAAGGTTCTGCAACCTGTGATATCTTCGCTCCAACCTTGCATTTGCTCATAAACAGGAGATAGGGCGGCGGTTTGTGGCCAGATTGGGTTTTGAGTGTGCTCGCCTTCGTAAGATACGCAGATCTTCAGATCTGTCATGCCTGTTAAACAGTCAATTTTAGTCAGTGCTATTTCGGTAGCGGCTTGAAGCTCAACACCATTTCGGGTAGCGACAGCATCGAAGTAGCCCATATCACGGGGACGACCGGTAGTTGCGCCGTATTCATTCGATGTTTCACGGAAGTTATCTTGCTCTTCCATTGCCGTGACCAGTGTTCCTGTACCGACAGATGAGCTGAATGATTTTGCAACAGCGATAATACGTTCAGGGCGAAGTGCTGGTAAACCACTACCTATACCGGCATAGGCTGCGGTTACGTTTGAAGAGGTTGTCCATGGGTATTCACCGTAAACCAAGTCACGACCTGCGCCTAACTGAGCTTCAAACAGCAAGCTGGCATCATTGCTTTGCATTACCTTAAGCGGCTCTGTCACGTTGCAGATAAACTCACGCCAGGGGGCGGTAACTTCAAGTAACCATGCCGTCATCTCTTCGGCGCTCTGAGTGAAGTCACAGCTTGGGTATAGTGCTTTTAATTGTGGCATCTTCCAATCAAGCATGAATCGAATACGCTCAACAAGAACTTCAGGTTGCATTAACCAACCGACAAGAATGCCTTTTTTCATGACGCGATCGCCATAGGCTGGTGCGATACCTTGTCTTGTCGAACCGTAAGCGCCATCGCCTAATCGTTCCTCTTCGAGGGTATCTTCGAGTGCGTGTAGAGGCAGACACAGAGTGGCGCGATCTGAAATGTGTAGCTTAACGCTCACGCCAGCAGCTTTAACTTCTGCTATCTCTTCTGATAATGCTGCAGGGCTGATGACCATGCCAGGGCCCAGTACCGCAGTACAGTCCGGGTTGAATATGCCACTTGGAAGCTGGTGTAATTTGAAGGTACCAAAGTCATTAACTACGGTATGGCCTGCATTATTACCACCTTGAAAACGAATACTTGCAGATGCATCTGCAGCAAGATAGTCAACGATACGGCCTTTACCTTCATCGCCCCAATTAGCACCCACAACAACAATAGACGGCATAACTCACACTCCTGAATAATTAAGCGGCTATGCTAATTCAATAATTTTGATATGAGAAATTAATTATTATTATCGGTTCGATAAGAAATTCATATATCATAGTGGCGTAACGACTCAAAAATTTAGGAAAGGACATGTTGGATCTCAATTGGCTTAAAACGTTTGTCACCTTAGCGGAGCACCAACACTTCGGCAAAGCCGCAGCGGCGCTGCACATGACCCAACCTAACGTAAGCCTACATATTAAGCAGTTAGAAAGTACAACTCGGGTAAAGTTAATAGAGCGTAACCCATTTCACCTGACCGAAGCTGGCGTCAGGTTACTGCAGACGAGTCAAAAAACCTTGATGGAGCTGCAGGTGTGTCAGGCGGATCTCAATGCGATTAACGACCTTAGCCAAGGGACGCTTACCATCGCGGCCAGCGATATCATCTCCAGGTTACTCTTGATCTCACCCTTTCAGTTGTTTAAAGCCGAATTCCCGGGGATCGATTTTTCGTTGTTCAATACCACCTCATCGCAAGCATCAGAATTGGTCAAGAATGCACAAGCGGATTTGGGCTTTGTGATCGCCCAAAAAGAGAGTCAGCCACTTCATTTCACTCAGTTACAGCAGATACGCTGGTGTGCGTTAGGTGATAATCTGGCGCTTTGGCAGCGGGCAAAACTTGACCCTGAGCTGGTATTGGAGAGTGAGCCCACCTTGATCCTATTAGGTCACGATACCCGTACCCGAGATCTACTCGATTTAGCATTGCCATCTCTGAATCTACCCAAATACAGAATTATGGAAGTCGGCAGTGTCGACGCTCAAATTGATTGGGCAGAAGCGGGCTTTGGTGTGGCGATAGTGCCGGAGTTTTCGATTTACAGTAAACGCAATCTGAAAACTCATCTCAAAACAAAGGTAACACCGTTGCCTGAGTTTCCCACCACTAGCCTAGGTTACATTGTGCGCCAAAACCAAATACTCTCGAAAGCCATCAAGCAGTTATTGAAATGGGTCGATGAGGAGATCATTCGCTCGCAGAAGTAAGGGGGCAAGCTGAGTCGATGCTCACTCTATGATCTGGACATGCTGAGATGATACTGCGTTAGTGGTGCTGAGACGACGCTCATTGCATGATCTGGATAAGCTAAGGCGATACTAGTTTGGTGGGGCTAAGATGGCGCTACGCTGAAGAAGCTATGATGATATAAAGAGAAGGAGCCTTATGTGCGAGGGGAAAGCTTCCGTGTACAAAGAAGGGAATGAACAGAGCTATATCTATATGTAGGACCGGCTTTAAACCCGGATTGACACCTTACAATCCTCTCAGAAAACCTTTGCGGAAAAAACCTTCGTGGCTAAAGCCTGCTCCTACAAAACGTCATTCTGAATTCATTTCAGAATCCAGCTTGTGATTTTGTTTATAGGAAAATGGATTCCGGCCTTCGCCGGAATGACTAATAAAGTCCAGGATGACTATTGAAGCGTTGAAGGTTCGGGAAGTCGGTTTGGCTTCATCATTATTCCTGTTTAATTCGACTATTATTGGTCCAGATCATGCTGATTTCTGCAATAGGAGATATCCTGACTATACTAGTAGCACATAAATTAATTATTGCTAAAAAAGTAGTGTTATTGAGGTGTTAGACATGGAAGAACCACGGAACTCCCAACAAGAAAATAGTGAAAACATGATTGATATGGACGCCATGGGAGATTTTTATGATGACTTCAAGACGGCTCACGATACCTGCGACTCTGTTTTAATCGATTTAGAGCTGGATCCTACTAATGCCACTCTGCTTAATTCCCTGTTTCGTTCTATTCATACCATTAAAGGCAACCTGATCTATGTGGGTTTGAAAGATATCACCCCCCTCATACAGAGTGTGGAAGACTTGTTGGATGCCATCAGGAAAAACCGTATCGAGTACGACAGTCTGTTATGTGATGTGGTTCTGCTTACGCTCGATAAGACTGAAAATATGGTTCAGTCGAAAATTGATGATAGGCCATGTGCGTTATCTGATGATGATATTGACCGTTTGTGTATCAATATCAGCTGCATTGCCGATGTCGCACCGGAAGCTAGAATAGAATATATAAAAAACTGCCTATTTATATTAGATCCCGATACTCACTTAAATGGCACCCATTTATTAGAAGCCGCCCCAGTTGCTGATGAAACATCAC
>Ga0070724_10001542_pt1 | contig 13608 bp, 12 predicted proteins | sample tdDd001_FD_67278 | JGI IMG/M metagenome (GOLD analysis project Ga0070724, IMG submission 67278) | Marine sediment microbial communities from the Atlantic coast under amendment with organic carbon and nitrate - tdDd00.1 | ecosystem: Environmental > Aquatic > Marine > Coastal > Sediment | place...
CTTAAGAATGAGATTATTCCTTATGAAGATGAATACATATCAAAATCTATAATAGACTATTTTGATGCCTATAAAATGGTCGTGACTAAGTTGAAAGTTGATCATGAGAAGATTGTCTCATGTGAGTTAGTAGAAGACTTGATCATGTCACCTAAAGAGGCAGCGTTTCAACTAAACAAAAAAGAATACATTGGTTTATTTTATGTAGAGTCACCTAAAGCTTTTAGGATGGCCTATGAAACACCAGCCATGATAAGAAATGAGTTTGAACATGGTGTATTGTTGACAGACTTCAATAAGGACAATAATCATACTGGAAATGATATCTACTATTTAAATGGAGATATCTATGCTTCTTTTTATCTAGTCAATAATCAATTGGTTGTTACATGTTTTAACCATAATAACTTACTTAAAATTAAGGAAAGAATGATAAATGAGTTTAAGCTAGATGAAATTGCAGAGTTAGAAGCAGAACATCCAATTTTGAATCGATTTATAAATAGCGGAAGTGATGACTTCTTTGAGTTTTTAGGAGAATAAGTATGGACCCAAGTAAAATCGTATCTTTATTTTTATTGATTATGATAGGTTACATTGCGAAAAAAGTAAATTTTGTTAAGAGTGATATTAAACCACATATAAGTAATTTGGTACTTAATATTACCCTCCCACTTTATATTTTTACTGCTATGCAGTTTGAATTTTCACCAAGTGTATTAAAAGAAACCGGATTATTAGTTTTTATATCTATCTTCTATTATATAGGTGCCTTTGTATTTGCAAATATTATTACTAAATCTTTCAAATTTAAAGATATGAAGCGTGATGTTTTTCAGTACATGATGATCTTTTCTAATGTAGGCTACATGGGTTACCCTGTTATGTATGAGCTTGCTGGTGAGAAAGGGGCATTCTATGCTGCCATATATAATCTTGCCTTTAATGTCCTAACATGGACATTAGGTGTCTATATAATGTCTAGACATAAAGATGAAGCCAGTGGGCAAACGATGAAAGAAAGACTTGTTCATGTCATCAATCCTTCCTTAATAGCAGTTATATTAGGGTTTACTTGTTTCTTGTTTTCAATAAAAATACCTAGTTTACTATTAGATACATTTAAAAGTGTAGGTGGGGCAACAACACCTTTATCTATGATGTTTATTGGTATTATCTTAGCTGAAATAAAGGTAAAAGATATTTTTTCTGATGTTTCAATATTCCTAATAACGGGTATTAGACTCTTAGTCTTACCACTATTAACACTTTTAGTGTTAAGTACATTAGGTTTTGAAGGTTTGTTGTTACAAGTACCAGTTGTCCTATCTGCAATGCCTGCATCAGCTAATTCAGCTATTGTTGCATCTAGGTATGGCAATGATTATAGATTGGCATCTAAGCTGATTTTTGTAACTACATTATTGTGCATTATAACAATACCTTTTATTTTATCGATCATTGCATAAAATAATGCTTGCATTATAAAAAATGATATGATATAGTAAAGACCGAATTAAATATCCTATTAAGAGTGACTGAGGGAATAGGCCCGATGACGTCCGGCAACCGGTTAAATTCGGTGCTAATTCCTACAGAGTAATCTGAAAGATAGGCTAGTTATTTACCTTTTCTTTTGGAAGAGGTTTTTTTATTTTCAACTATTTTAGTAAAGATTACGTTTACAATATAAGGAGGAAGAATATGAGAAGATTATTTACATCTGAATCTGTTACTGAAGGTCATCCAGATAAAATGTGTGACCAAATCTCGGATTCAATCTTAGATGCTATTTATGCTCAAGATCCAAATGCAAGAGTAGCATGTGAAACATCAATTACAACAGGTTTAGTATTAATCTCAGGTGAGATTTCAACCAACTGTTATGTTGATATTCAAAAGACTGTAAGAAACACTGTAAGAGAAATCGGTTATGACAGAGCTAAGTTCGGTTTTGATGCGGATACTTGTGGTGTATTGGTTGCTTTAGATGAGCAATCTGGCGATATAGCTATGGGTGTTAATGAGGCATTAGAATCACGTGAAGGTGAAATGGCTGATTTAGCAACTGGTGCTGGTGACCAAGGTATCATGTTTGGTTTTGCATGTAATGAAACTGAAGAGTTGATGCCTCTTCCAATCGCATTATCACACAAGTTAGCTAAGAGATTAACTGATGTTAGAAAAGATGGTACTTTAACTTACTTAAGACCAGATGGTAAAACTCAAGTTACTGTAGAGTATGTAGATGGTAAACCATCAAGAATTGATACAATTGTTATTTCAACTCAACATGCCCCAGAAGCTACTAGAGAGCAAATCCAAGCTGATTTAATCAAACATGTTGTTGAGCCAATTGTTGATGCATCTTTACTAGATGATGAAACAAAGTACTTAATCAACCCAACAGGTCGTTTCGTAATTGGTGGACCACATGGTGATGCTGGTTTAACTGGTAGAAAAATTATCGTAGATACTTACGGTGGATACTCTCGTCATGGTGGTGGAGCGTTCTCTGGTAAAGATCCTACAAAGGTAGATAGATCGGCAGCTTATGCAGCTCGATATGTTGCTAAAAACGTTGTTGCTGCAGGTTTAGCTGATAAGTGTGAGTTAGAGTTAGCTTACGCAATTGGTGTTGCTCACCCAGTATCATTATTTGTTGAAACATTTGGTACAGGTAAAGTAGCAGATGAAAAGATTCAAGAGTTAATCATCAAACACTTTGACTTGAGACCAGCTGCAATCATCAGAGACTTAGACTTAAGAAGACCTATTTACAAGCAAACTGCTGCTTACGGTCACTTTGGTAGAACTGATATTGAATTGCCATGGGAAAAAACTGATAAAGCTGACATTCTTAGAAAAGAAGCTGGATTATAAAAAATGGCTCTTTGTCAAATAGTGTTGGTGGAGAGTGATTCACAAATTTAAATGTAATTGCGGTTTAAGACCTTGGTCTTAGACCGCTTTTAATTTGAGCATTCCTTGTGTTATAAGTATTCTATTTCTAAAGTGCACATAACTTCTATAGCCAAAGGCTATCCTTTTGATAACTTTTATCTTATTATTGATTCCTTCGATAATTCCATTCGTGTAAGTACAGTTGAACATATTTAGTATGTATTTCTTGTACTTTTTTGTTGTTTTTATAGATGTAATCATATAGTGCGATAGATTTTTATTTTCAGTGGTTAGCAGTTTCTCTAGTAGTGGAGCACTCCTTAGCCTGATTGCTGTCATCATATCTTGATACAGCTCATAACAAGCTTTCAAAACAGAGCTCTTACTTAGAAGGAAGTCCACAATATCAATCTCTCGCATCTGCTTCTTAAAAGATCTATTGTATCTTAGTTTAACTGCATCTAACTTGTTTCGATCTTTAAGAATGAGTTTCCAAAACCTTTTAAGTTTATTATAATGTTCATCTGATTGGTTCATAATCATAATTCGTGTTTTGTTCAACGCACGACTATATAATTGCACAAGGTGAAACTTATCAATCACAATATTTGCATTTGGGAATAGTGCTTTGATTAATGTCATGTAAGGTGAGTACATATCAATAACAATATTTCTAACAGCTCTGCGAGCAGCTTTTGTGAAACTAAGGAAGTATCTTTTAAGGTTCTCAAGTTTTCGATCCTCAACAATATCAATTATTTCACTAGAATCAGCATTTACGAATATGAAGGACATAGCCCCTGATGTAGCTTTAACAGATTTAAACTCGTCAAAACAGATGTTTCTCGGAAGAAAGTTCTTCTTAACTTTATAAGCTTCGTATGCATCATCAATAATTCTATTAACAGTTGAGTGAGAAACATTATGATTAGTTGCAAGATCTTTTTCTGAGATTTTCTTTTTTGCCTCAATTGCTATAGATATCTTGGTGTTATTTGATATAAAGCAATTATCTTTAACCAATGATGTTTTAAGTGTAAAAGTAGAATTGCAATGTTTACATAAATATCGTTGTTTACTAAGACGTATAATAGTTGGAAAACCAGCCGTAGAAAGAACTTTGATGTTAGAAGTTTTGAAACCATGCTTAATAATATTATTATCAAATAAACAAGCACATTTAAAACAAGCAGTAGGCTTATATGTTAGTTCACCTAAAATTACTTTATGAATAACACCTTTAATTTCTTCTTCTAAATAGCATTCAGAAGAAATATTTATGTTAGGGTCTTTTAAATCAAGTAAATCTCGTATAAAATCAGTATGAGGCATGAGAGTTCTCCTTTATTTTAGTTTTTGTGGTGATTACATTATAAAGTATGTGAACTTCTCATGTCTTATTTTATTGTAAATAAATAATGGTGTGAGTTTTCACCCACACCAAATATTATAGAACCTAAAAAATGACACCGAATCTTTTGATTCGGTGTTTTTACTTTAGTACGATAACTTTCTTTTCTTTATAAAATCCTAAATCTAAATAAAGTTTAAGGCGTTCTCATTATCCGTATTGACGCTGAGTCTGCATATACAGTCTAGTCTATTGGCAAGATCTATGATATTAGAAAGCATATACTTACCGAGCCCCTTACCTTGATAAGTAGGAATAACAGCGACAGGACCAATATACAACTGCCATTCACCGGCTTCTATTTCCTTAGCAGCTTTTATAATGGCTACTGGTTTATCGTTATGTTTTAATAGGAGAGTGCCTTCTTTGATATATTCGTTTCCACGTAAGTGTTTTAAGTAAAAATCCACATCTCTTGGTTCAGAACCTTTAACATCTTTAAATGCCTGATTTCTAACATCAACAAATCCCTGTAGATCTTTTTCTATGTCTAAAGGTGATAAGTCATAATCAGTAGATATTTGATTTATGTTAATTGGTTCTTGATCTCGCCTAAGGGCATAGACTGTTCTTTCTAGTATCATCCCTTGTTTCTTGAACAATTCAATGTAAGGAGAACCTTCTTCAAGAAAGACTTTAAAATGAGATATTTGTCTTTTCATTTCATTGTATAAGTTCTGAAAGATTGAAACATCATGGTCTGCTACATGGATGTATCTTAACCTAACACCAAATTTCTTCATCACGCTGATAACTCCAATAATGACATTAGCCTCCAGCATCAAGTAGGTGTAATTATCTTCTATGTCAAACTGATCTAAAGCTTCATCGCTTAAGAAATAGTCATCAGCTTCAGTTTTATGTGTTTTCATATAGTCTATAAATGCTTTTAAATAGTCTTCAGTTAAATTAATTATCATAAGTACCTCCTAAGATTAGGATACCATGAATCTCATGATGAAACATGGAGCAAAATGATTATAATCATTTATCATATGTGGTATGATGTTATAGAAACTGATTTTTAGGAGTTGTTATGGAAATACAAGGTATCGTTGAAGAAATAATATTTAAGAATGAAGAAAATGGTTATACCATTGCATCTATAGATCATGATATGGAATTGCTTATAGTCGTGGGTTATATGCCTCTTGTAAAAGAAGGTGAGATGATGCGATTTGTAGGTGAACCAACTTTTCATAAAACTTATGGAGAACAGTTCAAAGTATCTTCTTGTGAGGTCATCGAACCCACTGAAACCAAGTCGATTATTAAGTATTTGGCATCAGGCATTATTAAGGGAATAGGTCCTTCTTTAGCTGAAAGAATCGTCAAGGAATTCGGTGAAGATACATTAGATATATTAAGATTTAATCCCAATAAACTATTAAAGGTCCAAGGTATTGGTCAAAATAAATTAGATATGATTGTCAAGTCATATGCTGAAACACGTGCTATGAGTAATGTGATTATGTTCTTACAAAAGTACGAAGTATCTCTTGCTTATGCTACTAGGATATACAATGAATATAAGGAAAAGACGATAGAAAAGGTGACTGAAAATCCCTACATATTAGCTGAAGAAATCAAAGGTATTGGCTTTAGAATGGCTGATGATATAGCTAAAGTCATGGGTGTAGATAATGATAGTCCTTATAGATTATACAGTGGTATCAAACATGTCATGACTTTAATTACCAATCAGGGACATACTTATACATCAGAGTCATCATTAATTAAAGAAGCATCAGAAATTCTATTTGTAAATGAAGACAGTATAAAAGCTGAGTTGACGGAGTTACTTGTTAAAGGTGAACTTCATAGGACAAACTTTGATGATGAATCGGTGATTTACTTAACACCATATTATAATGCTGAGTTAAGTGTATGTAAAAAGATATCAAAATTGACCTACTCACAGATTCAAATGATGAATCTAGATATAGAAAGAGAAATAAAACAATGTGAGGATGATAACAATATTGTTTTAGCAGACCAGCAGAAAGAGTCAATTGTTCAGTCTACGGCACAAGGGGTTATGGTCATAACTGGTGGACCAGGTACAGGTAAAACAACCATAATCAACTCTATTATAGATATATTTGAGAGACAAAATTTAAAAGTTTTATTGGCAGCGCCAACAGGACGAGCTGCTAAAAGAATGTCTGAAGCTACTCAGCATGAAGCTAAAACTATCCATCGATTACTAGAATATCAATTTAGTGATTCAGGATATCTAGGATTTAATAAAGATTCTGATAACCCACTGGCTGCTGACTTGATAATAATTGATGAAGCATCCATGTTGGATATACTTTTAACCAATCATTTATTAGAAGCAGTTTCTGAAGGTACACGTATGATCTTTGTTGGTGATGTTGACCAGCTACCAGCAGTTGGGGCAGGAAATGTTCTTTCTGACTTAATAGAAAGTGGTTTTATTAAAACAGTTGCATTAACAGAAATTTTTAGACAAGCTCAAGAATCTATGATTGTTACCAATGCCCATAGAATCAATGTGGGTGAGATGCCTATTGTCAATGAGAAAGATAAAGACTTTTACTTTATAAAACAAAAGAATACCAAAGATGTTTTAGATACAGTTGTTTCTTTATGTAAAGAAAGATTACCAAACTTCTATAAATTTGATGCTGTTAAAGATATACAAGTTTTGTCACCTATGAAAAACGCACCAACAGGTGTACTTAATTTGAATCAATGTTTGCAACATGCTTTGAATCCACCATCTAAAGCTAAGGCAGAAAAAACTTTTGGAGATACAATCTTTAGAGTAGGCGACAAAGTGATGCAAATAAAGAATAACTATAATATCGAATGGAAACAAAGATATGCTTTTGAAAAGGGGAAAGGTGTTTTCAATGGTGATATAGGTTATATCCATGAAGTCAATCTTAATGATAAAACTATATTGGTTGTCTTTGATGACGATAGGGAAGTTATATATGAATTTGCCCAGTTGGATGAACTGGTACTATCTTATGCAGTAACAGTCCATAAGAGTCAGGGTTCTGAGTTTCCAGTGGTAGTTATGCCTTTATTTAATGTACCACCCATGCTAAGAAATAAGAATATCTTATATACAGCAATTACAAGAGCCAAAGAATTGGTTGTATTAGTCGGTACAGAAATACAACTCAAGGGTATGATTGGCAATATCTCTCATGCTAAAAGAAATTCTGGTTTGATTTATATGTTTAAAATGATAGAAGAAGCCTTCAAAGAGGCATAGAAAAACAACATGATTATGATTCATGTTGTTTTCTAATTTTATCAATAAATAAGTCTTCATTCATAGGTTTATCATAATAAAAACCTTGAACGTGATCACATTCAAGTGACCTTAATAGTTCTTCGACTTCCCTTGCTTCTACGCCTTCTATCACCGTATCGATCTTTAAGGCTTTAAACATCCCAATAATACCACATAATAGACCATAAGCCTTTTTATCCTTTGTTATATTAGTCAGTAGACTTCTATCTAACTTGATGCAATCAAAGTGATGTTCACTTATATTAGATAAAGATGAGTAACCTGTTCCAAAATCATCTAAGGAGATACCAATGCCTAGGTCTTGTAATTTCATCATTTGATTGATACTGTTAGATGACTGATTGAAGAAGCTACGCTCAGTTATTTCTAATTCCAAATGGTCAGCAGACAAACCGTTTAATAAGAGTTCACTTTGAATAAAACGTGAAAGTTCTTGATGTTCTAACTGATAAGGTGCAATGTTGATACTAATTTTAAAGTTTTCGTCAAAGTGAGAAACAATATATTTACACAGTTTTATGCTATCTGCAATAACCTGATTAGAAAGAGGTATAATTAAGCCGGTATCTTCAATTTTAGGAATAAAGACACCTGGTTTAACAATTATCTCACCATCTTGCCATCTGATTAAAGCTTCAGCTCCAACAACCTTATTTGATTTGAGAGAGTATTTACTTTGGTAATAAGTATGTATTCTCTTATCTTCTAAAGCTGTTTTGAGTTGATCTTGCAGCTCTAGTTTTAGGTGGTCGTCATTCTTTGCATTTGCCTGCTCAACTTCATGTAATCGCTTGAGTAAAAAATCATTGGTCTTTCTTAACTGGTCAAGTTGAGAAAGCTTCTCTCTAACCAGGTCATCCTTATCATCTTTTTTGATTTGAATTTGACTGGTATTCTCTTTTAAAGCATGTACTTTCTCGTAATATTTAACAGCCTTTTCAAAATCACCTTTCTTTTTATAGAAATCAATAAGGACCTGTAAAATTGACCCAAAGTTGTATTCATGTCCATACCTTTCTGACAAATCAATTGCCTCAGTGAAGTATGGTTCTGCAGAAGCAAAGTTATCCATTTCCATGTATGCTTCACCAATGTTCATAAGGATAAGGTAATACATCATGTCTTCCTTGTAGTTATCTTTATGTTTTACAACATCGATTGCGCTTTTATATGCATTTATGGCTTCACTGTATAACTCAAGGCCATGTAGTACTGCTCCATACAGATTATATGTATTGGCGATTAACATATGATCACTGCAGTGATTACTTTCTTTAATGGCGAGTTTACAATAGTACATAGCATTATCATGATCTTGAATAGACAAATATACAGTACTTAAAAATCTATAGGTTTGAACAATACCACAGACATAGTTCATTTTATATGCAAATTCATTAGATGACATACAATGATCTATGGCCAAATCACTATTCTTTGCATATTTATAGAATGATGCCAAGGATAGGTGGTAGTAATATTGGTATTCAGTTCTTTCGTTAAAATTTGGTATGCTTTCCACCAATTGAACCAGTTTATAGAAGGTTTCAGGCATATTTTGAAATGAAGTAGAAACCATCATGCAAATCAGCTCGTCAAAGTTATCTTCTAATGTAAAAGTTAAAGACGGTAGGGTATTTTCTACATAAGCCTTTGGTCTAATTCTAGCTTGTGCGATTTTCTCTCTTAATATCATAATTCCTCCATAAACCAATTATACACCTTTAAGGGCAAAGAAAAAACCTATGTTTACATAGGTTATAATTGTATATTCATTTCATCGAGTACCGACTTGGCTTCTCTTATATATAGAAGGACTCTATCCTTTATTTTTATTTGATCGGTTTTTAGTATGGCTTCGATAAGTTGCTCGTTGAAGGACAATAAGTCTTCTAAGTTATTTAGACTTTCATCTGACCAAGCATATAATGTTTTAGTAACTTCTGAATAAATTCTAATAAGTTCTCTTCCCCATAAACCAGCCACATGCTTAGGATTATCTACAGTCCATACTTTATTGTTCCCCTTTATGAGTAGTTTTTCATAAAAATCTATGGTTGCTTCTTCAAAGGATTGAGCCATTTTCATTATAATCAGGTCATTACCAGGAAATGATAACATTTTTAGCATTTCAGGCCATTCTTTGAACTGATTTCTCTTGAAATCATTAATGGCATCAAAAACACCAACAAATACCTGAATCAAATCATTATTATGGCTTTCATAGAGTTTGTTATAGAATACAACTATATCTTCAACATACCTATTCATGATATAAGAGACAATATCCTCTTTGGAACTGAAATGATGATAGAAACCACCCTTAGATGAGTCTGAGGCTTTTACTATATCTGTTATTGTTGTTTTTTCAAATCCCTTTGTTGAAAATAGTTGGTAAGCACTTTCAATAATCTTATCTTTTAGACTCATAGAATCTCCTTAAACTGATAGACTTTTTTTATCAAAGATTGTAATGGATATACCATATATAACGAGTGAGGCAATTAACAATCCGATAGAGGTAAACACTATATAAGAACCTCCCTCTAATATTTTATTCACATCTACAAGAGAATACAAGGTAAAGAATTTAAGAAAACTTAAATCTTCACTTATACCACTGACCATTTTAATCACTACAAAGAAAACAGGAATGGCTGTACCAAAGGCAAGTGAATTCTTTGTATCATTAAATAAGCAAGAGAAGAAGAAACCAATGCTACTCACCACAAGCAAAGATAAGTATGTGATGATATTGAGATTAATAAATGGACCGATTTGCAGTTCACCAGGGAACATGATACCACTCATTACAAGGGCCACACATACATTTATAGCTAATATTAGAAAAGTAGATGTAGCTAAGAATATAGCCTGAGTAAGTGCGATATTTTTTCTTGTGTGAGGTGTTGTTAAAAGATATGCCATGGAACCACTATCTACATGCTTGGCAACTAATTTATTAGAAACAAGTACGGTAAATATCATAGGGAAAACTAAGTAGATAAAACCATATAAATAATTGCCCAAATATCCTGTCATTTCAGTGCCTAAACCATCAAAACCAAATGCCTTGACCATGGCTTCTGGCATCATACCCAACATAGCTTGTGTTGTTTCAGCATTGACGGGATCAAACATACCTACAGATATTGTTGTGTAAAGAAGAAGCATACCTGTAATAAACAAGAATATTGGATAATTGGACTTGATATTGACTTTAAATAGTACCTTATTCATTTGACACCGCCTTCCCATAATATTTCATGAATAAATCTTCTAGTGACTGTTCTTTAGACTCAAATGAAGTAATATGACATTTTGCCAATACAGAAAATAAATGTGTATAATTTTTTGTCATGGTGACCTCAAATGTTGTATCATCTATCTTTTGAACTTCTAGTTCAGATTCAGATAGGAGGGTGTAATCATTAGCATCTGATGTTTTTAATGTGAATACTTCTTTTTTCATAGCTTTTAAATCTGAAATTTTTTCTATAGCAACAATTTTACCATCTCTAATAATACCGACTCTGTCACATACTCTATCAACTTCTTCAAATATATGAGATGACATTAAAATGGTTTTTCCCTTTTTCTTTTCATCAAGAATGAGTTTCATAAACTTATTTTGCATGAGTGGGTCTAGACCACTAGTGGGTTCATCAAGAACCAAGATTTGTGGATCATGCATAAATGCAGCTACAATACCAACTTTTTGTTTCATTCCTTTTGACATTTTCTTTATACTGCTGTTTGGATCAAATTCAAACATTTCAATAAGGTAATTTCTTTTAGAGAAATCTTTTAAACCTCTCATATTACAAAGGAAATCTAGAAATTCGGTACCCGTCATATTGTCAAAGAATGCCATTTCTCCAGGTAGGTAACCAATAATCTTTTGAAGCTCAGCTGACTCTAATCTGGTGTTCTTATTGTTGATGGTGACAGATCCCTTGTCTGCATTAGAGAAGCCCAGAATATTACGAATAGTAGTTGTTTTACCAGCACCATTAGGACCTAGATAGCCAAAGACTTCCCCTTGTTTTACTTCAAAATTTACATCAAATACCCCTTTTCCAGAAGGGTAGGTTTGTGTTAAATTTTTTATTTTAATCATAAAAACTCCTTTCCGACCGACCGTCGGTCTGTATCTATAATATACTCCAGCTTTTATATTTTGTCAAACATAGAATTTTAGTGTTGATATAACATATAACTTTTGACAATATTTTACATTAGCTATAAACTTAATATGGAGGTGAAGAATGAATATATTAGACTTTGTTATGGACTTAATCTATCCAAGAGATCTGACTTGTGTTTTATGTAGTGAGGAATCTGATGATGAACTATGTGATTTATGTAAGGGTTCCATTCAGTTTAATATAGGAAGAGTTTGCAAAGCCTGTGGTCGTATGATTACCACTGACTATGGGATCTGTAGAAATTGCATGTCAATGGAGCGGATGTTTGATTATGGTGTTTCTGTTGTTACCTATGATGACTATATAAAAGGACTCATGTATAAACTTAAGTATCATAATAAGAGGTATATTGCCCATACTATGGCAAAGTATATTTTGGACTATATACTTCAGTTAAATCTGAAGGAAGATTTTGATGGCATTATTCCTGTACCATTACATGAAAATCGGCTCAAGAATAGAGGTTATAATCAAGCCTACCTTATTGCTATGTTTTTATCTGAGATGACAGGTTTAAAGGTATATGAGACCATTAGAAGAGTTGTGAATACAAGACCACTTAACAAAATGACTAGGGAAGAAAGAAGTCACATTTTGGAAGATGCTTTTGAGGTTACTAGGTGTATGGAGGGAAACTATATTTTAATAGATGATATTTTCACAACAGGCACAACAGTTAATACATGCTCAAAATTACTAAAGGCTAGTGGTGTTTCACAAATATTGGTTGCCACTTTCGCTGTGGGTGAGTAACAATTAATTATTAAAACTTAGAGAACTGGGTATAATGGAAATATGAGTAGTGAAGGAGATTATAAATGGAAGTTAGAAATTGCACAACATGTGGAAAAATGTTTAATTCAGTGATGGATATAAAAAGATGTCCAGCTTGTAGAAAAGCAGATGAAACAAAGTTTAAGATGATAAAAGAATATTTATATGATATGCCAGGTGCCACTATTGAAGAAGTTGCTGAAAATCTAGATATTGACAGAGGAAGTATTTTGAACTTTCTAAGAGAGGGTAGATTAGAAACGATTGGTGAGAACATGGTAATTTCTTGTGAAAACTGTGGTGCACCAATTCATTCTGGTAAGTTTTGTGATAAGTGTTCTAGAGAGATGACCATGAATCTTAAAAGTGCTGCGAAAACACTTCATAAAGACCCTAATAGTAAAGGTTTTTATTCAACTAAGAAAAAAAAATAAAAAAAGCTTAAACAACACCTCCATTTTGCCGATAAACTTTTTAAGAAGGTATCGGCTGAATGGAGGTGTTGTTTATGAAAATATATAGCAATATGAATGTTCAAAAAGTTATAAAAGGTTACAACAAGAATGTAGGAAAAGTTAATAAAACTGGTAAATCTGAAATGAAACGAGATCAATTAGAGATTTCTCAAAGCGCTAAAGATTTCCAAATAGCTATGGATGCCTTCAAAAAATTACCAGACGTGAGACAAGATAAAGTTGATGATGTTAAAGAACAAATCGATAAAGGTACATATAAACCTTCAGCAGAAGATATTATCAAGAAAATGATGTCAAACGCAAAATAATCAGTAGATAAGGATGACAGCCGAGTCCTTTCTACTGTTTTGGTATTAAAATGAAAAGGGGCAATTATGTCGAAGAATATAGATCAATTGGTATTAGCACTTAAAAAAGAACAAGAGATTTACGATGAGGTGATTGCCTTATCAAAAGATAAACAATTGGCAATTGTAAATAATGACTTAAGTATGTTGGAAGTCATTATGAAAAATGAGAAGACTTATTCAATTTCTTTAGTAA
>Ga0070724_10001543_pt1 | contig 13604 bp, 9 predicted proteins | sample tdDd001_FD_67278 | JGI IMG/M metagenome (GOLD analysis project Ga0070724, IMG submission 67278) | Marine sediment microbial communities from the Atlantic coast under amendment with organic carbon and nitrate - tdDd00.1 | ecosystem: Environmental > Aquatic > Marine > Coastal > Sediment | place...
TTGGTAATGCCTTCATTTTTTAACATAGACAGGACAGGGACTCCTGCCGTTCCTGATGGCTCCCCATCATCACTATAACGTTGGACTTCGAACTTCTCACCTATGAGATATACGGGTACATTGTGGGAGGCATCTTTATGTTTTTTCTTAATTTCATCTACAAATGCCACCGCTTCCTCTTCAGACTCAACTGGCTTTGCGTACCCTATGAATCTAGACTTATTTATTACATCTTCTGCTTGACCATATTCGAATATGGTTTTATATGAACCCAAGTTACGTCACCTCAATGTTTGATGGTCTTTTATAATCCAATACTTTAAACATAATTCTGATTAAATTACATACTTCTGGTACTTGTTGTAATCTTTTTGCTTTAGTTCAATTTTAACCTGTGTACCCGTTTCAACATATTCAGTTTCCAGTACATTCCCTATTTCACAAAGTTGAGAATAAGCTGCACCATCACTAAAAGGAATCAACATATCTGTTGTAACGATATCACTGAAGATGTGTTTGTTGATGTTCTTAATTAGATCATCTATACTTTCACCTGTCATTGCAGAGATATGCATAACCCCATCCATATGTGGAACCGCCGATCGGTCCTCAACTAAATCAATTTTGTTATAGGTAACAATCTCAGATTTATCGCCAGCACCCAGTTCAGCTAAAACCTTATTTGTAACTGAAATCTGAAGTTTATAATGTTCCGTTGACGCGTCCACTACATGAATAATAAGGTCTGCTTCTACAACTTCTTCAAGGGTTGCTTTAAAGGCTTGTACAAGTGCATGTGGAAGTTTAGACACAAATCCAACCGTATCAACCAGTACAAATGGTTTGTTGTCATCAAACTCAATACGACGTGAATAAGTGTCTAGGGTTGCAAACAACATGTTTTTTGCAAACACCATTTTCTCCTCATCGTTGTCAATACTCATAGATATGAGTCGGTTCATCAGGGTTGATTTACCCGCATTTGTGTATCCAACTACAGCAACTACAGGGATCTCGTTGCGTGTTCTTTGAGCCCGTTGTGTTTCACGTGCTTTACCTGCTTCTTTAATTTGTTTACGAATGTCCGCAATTCGCTCATTTACACGACGTCTATCGATCTCAAGTTTTTGCTCACCAGGGCCTCTTGTACCAATGCCTGCACCTGTTCTAGAAAGACCTTCACCCAGTCCTTTTAAACGCGGAAGTCTGTATTGAAGCTGAGCCAATTCTACCTGTAACTTTGCTACCTTTGTCCGGGCACGTCTTGCAAAGATATCGAGGATTAAAGCTGTTCTATCTATGATGTCTACACCAATGGCTGCTTCTAGGTTTCTAAGCTGTGCTCCAGAAAGCTCATCATTAAAGATGATTAAGTTGGCTTCCATATTCTCAGCCATCTCCCTAACTTCCTGAACCTTACCTTTTCCTATTAAAGTAGCTGCTTCTGGTGTTTGTTTGTTTTGAACAATCATACCCAGCACTTCTGCACCAGCAGCTTTGGTAAGTTCACCAAGTTCCTCCATAGACTCATCTATTTCAATTTCAGCAAATCTTTCATTTCTATTAAAACCTACAAGAATGGCACGTTGTACCAACTCATCTATCATTTCATTTTTAGTCGTTGTCATAAAACCGACTCCTTTCTGCTTTTGGGTCGAGCGTGTCTTCAATTTATACCGGTTTTCATCCGGTCTCGGATTCTGGACGCATCTGTTTATTTAATGATCATCTGCCTCACGCCTTTCTGGAGTATTGCGGTCAGAACTATTTTACCATAGCTTTAAGACGATCACCACATTGTTACAATTTGGTGAAGGGATGCCTTCATAAATTAACATCACCTATCCCGTATGATATAATACCTATGGTTAAACTCGAACAATAGGTGCAGTCACGTTCTATGCTGCTAAGAACTGCTAAATACCAACACGGTTCGGGATCATACTGAATGCTTGGGAGGAACTTATGAGCACTCAAAACTCAGAAAATCAAAACAATACATCGTCGAATAAGTCCCGGCGTAAGAAGAAACGTAAGAAAAGAAATGGGTTTGTCACTTTCCTTAAATGGTTTGTACTCATCGGAATTATTGTTGGACTCGTTGGAGCAGGCGCAACCGTTGCTTATGTAAACAACCTTGTTAGTAACACAGCTGCGATTGATCCTTCAAGAGTTAACGACCTTCTCGATGAGAACTCGGTCATCCTCGATCCTGAGGGGCGCGTTCTTGAAACCATTCAGAAAGATGGCTTGCGTACCATTATAAAATATAATGATATCAGCCCTTACACAGTTAATGCCTTTGTTGCCGTAGAAGATAAAACATTCTGGGACCATAGTGGTTTTAACTTGATTCGTATGGCAGGTGCTGTACGAGATGCAGTATTTAAAGGAAGGCGTATTCAGGGTACCAGTACTATTACCCAGCAGCTTGCACGTAACCTTTATTTGTTTGACACACGTTCAGAGCGATCAGCTGACCGTAAAATCAAAGAAGCTTACTATGCAATTGAACTCGAAAACTATTTAACCAAAGAGCAAATTATTGAAACATACTTAAACACAATCTACCTTGGCTCAAATGCCAATGGGGTTGAAGCAGCAGCACATGCCTACTTCTCAAAAGAAGCTAAAGACCTAGACCTAGTTGAATCTGCTATGTTAGCTGGAATTCCATCCAGCCCATTTAACTTCTCACCAATGAGAACGGTAAAAAAAGTTGACGTCACTGACGAACACTATGTGCTTGATGACTCAGATGACCTCTACACAATCGTTTATAACTCAGGTGTTGAAAAAAGATACAACACTGTACTCTATCTTATGAATGCTAATGGATACATTTCAGATGCTGAGTATGAAGAAGCCAAAGCAGTTGATCTAAAAACACGGTTAGTGCCAGGTAAAGAAGCTGGTGGTGAGATTACCTCTTACTTCTCTGATATGGTACGTGATGATGTTATCAACGATTTAATGGTTGAAAAAGGTTGGACAAAAGAAGAAGCTCTAAATGCACTTTATACTCAAGGTCTAAAAATCTGGTCAACGATTGACTTCGATATGCAAAAGACTCTTGAAAATGCATACAGCAATAGAAACTTCACAACATACTTTGGTGAACCCACTCACAACGCCGTTAAACAGTTCCAAAAGGACAATGGTCTAACAGCCGATGGTATTGCTGGTAAAGGGACACTAGGAAAACTTGAAGAACTTGGCCTTGCTCAAACTACTGACTTCTCTTTATCGTCATACCGCAAAGGTGCAGACCACGAAGACGTCATTATACTAAAAAAAGCCCTAGATGAACTAGGACTGATCACATATAATGATAACTTCCCTAAAGTAACCGTTTACTTTGACAGCGAAAAAAATATCATAACAAAAGAAAGCAAGCGTATCCTTCTATATAGAAAAGATAATCTTGTTAATACTAAAGACCAGCTGGTCATCCCATCAAGTAATTACAACTATGATGCTGATGGAAACCTTGTTTTATTAAAGAACAAATTCTTCAACATCTACCCTGTTCGACAAGATGGCGAAATTGTAAAAATCAAAGTGGATGTAAAAAACACATATGCTTATGATGAAGACAATCCAGCAAATAAACGAAACTCAACAGGTAGTTACAGTATCATCGACCTTTACCAATACCAAGGTCGTGATTTACTCATACCAGATGAGTACAAAACTTTAGATGATGCTGGCAACTGTGTTGTTGATAAATCTATCTTCACAGACCTGCCAAACTTCTTCACAAAAGATGGTAACAACAACTTACTTGTTGCTGATGAAGACTATGTAATTAGCAATAAAGGAATTATTCAACCTCAATCTGCAATGGTAATCATCGATTATAGATCTGGTGAGTTAAAAGCCATCGTTGGGGGCCGAAATGTTAGTGGACAGAAGATTTACAACCGTGCTGTGAACCCAAGACAACCGGGTTCAGCTATTAAACCAATTGGTGTATATCTTCCAGCTATTGATAGCAAACAATACACTGCTGCTTCTGTATTTGATGATGTACCTTCATTCCTTAAATACGGTGCACCAGATGAAATATGGCCTATTAACTGGTACGCTAAAGTTCGTGGATACCAGCCATACTGGGGACTTCAAACCCTTCGTAAAGGGATTGAATACTCACAAAATGTTATAACTGTAAAATTAGCAAATGCAATTGGAGTAGACTTGTCAATTGAATACCTACAAAAGCTTGGTATTTCGACGCTTGTCCTTGATGGAAGTGTTACAGACAAAACCCTATCCGCCGTTGCCTTAGGGGGTATGACACATGGTATAACACCAGTTGACCTTACTGAAGCATACGGTACAATTGCTAACAATGGCGTTCGTAATGATACAATTACCTACACTAAAGTTACAGACAATAGTGGCGAAGTTATACTTGAAAAGAAGCCAATTAAATATCAAGTTGTTGACGCCGAGTCAGCATTCATCGTTCAAGACATGATGCGAACTGGTGTGCAATCTGGTATTGCAACTACAGCACAAATTAGACCAGGAAACACAGGGATTCCTGTTGCTGGTAAGACCGGTACAACATCCAACAAACTCGATGCTTGGTTCGTTGGTTACACACCATATTATGTTGGTGCTGTTTGGTTTGGTAACGATGTAAACATGCCACTTGATCAAGGTTCAACAATTAGTGCAAAGTTCTGGAAGAATGTTATGACGCAAATCCATGCTGATCTTCCAGACAAAGACTTTGATGCTGCTCCTGATACTTTAATCCGTCGCCCAGTTGACACCATGTCCGGCAAAATGCCAACTGAACTTTCAATGGCAGACCCACGTGGCACCGTGATTACTGAATGGTTTATTCCTGGAACAGAACCAACTGAGCCAGATGATGTTCATGTTAAGGCACCTGTTTGTACTGAAAGCGGCAAACTTGTTACAGAATACTGTCCTACAACATTAATTGAAGAACGTGTTCTTACACAGAGAATTGAGCCATATATTCCAGTACAACAAAGAGATAAAAACGGCAAACTTGTAGTCGATGAAGAAGGCAATCCAGTTTATATCTATCCTGGTGACTGGGAATATGAACTCCCTACTGAACCATGTGACATCCATACCGGTGAGTACATTAACATCGATTTGGGTGCAGCTGTTGACGGGTTCTTATATCCGCTTTCAACACTTGCAGATGGCACAAAAGTAGTGAACTTCCCATTTGACATCACCCTACAAGATGATTCTGTTGTAACTCTGTCAGCTGGAACTAAGATCCTCTTTGGCGGTATATTGGCCCTACCAGATGGTCAGATCATTTATAGCGAAAATGTAAAACGTATGGTCCTACCAGATCCAATTCCTGTTGAGAATTTTGCTCCAAGTACAGATGAAATAGGAAATGATGATCCTCTTGTTGAAGAAACAAATGAGGAAAACACGTTTACAGAATAAACGAGGTATACACTCAGTCCTCGAACTAAACATCTAATTTGTACAAGAATAATAAAAGCCTAAGCGGTTCAAACTGACCTCCTAAAAGTTAGATTTTTAGATCTAACTTTTGGGGACCAGTTCTGATTCCTCGCTTAGGCTTTTCTTGGTTCTGCAATAAATATAGGGAGTGGATTAACAACCCCCCCCCTACTTTATTGTAAAACCTATTTATTTTGATTTATTAGAGTTCTTATAGTTAAATGCTGAGTTAACTCACAGCACTCACAATATCAATAATTTTACATGACCGATCTTGTGAAAGATCAATAAATCCATCATTAACTTTAACCAAAGGCCTAAATTTGTCATACTGGTTGGCCATAATTACTTCACCCGTCATTCCATTTGACAACATTACTTTACCACCTACCCAGAAGGATGTAATGAATTTTACAAGACGTTCTATCACTTTAGGGTCTAATTCATTATATGACATATTCCATAACATCTCAGTTGCTTCAAAAATTGAGAAAGCCTCTCTGTAAGGTCTATGTGACAACAAAGCATGATACGTATCCGCTACAGCTACAATCCTAGATAATTGAGTAATTGATTCTTTATCAAGGCTATAAGGATACCCAGTCCCATTTAGTCGTTCATGATGCGTTGCTGCTATTTGAATTATCTCTGAACTAAAACCACCTGACTTCTCAAGTATGTCTTGAGTCATAACCACATGACTTTGTACCATCATTTGTTCATCTGCAGTAAGGGACTCCTTCTTATCTAATATATCTTTTGGAATTATTGACTTTCCTAAATCAGACAAGTAAGCCGCTTGTGCAAGCGTATATATCTTTTGATGAGGTAACTTAAGCCACTTTGCAAGTAATACTGAAATTATACACATACACGTCGTATGTGTATATTCATATGGCTCATCAGATTTTAACCTTTTTAAGACACTGAAAATATCATCGTACTTATAGAACTCTTGGACCAGTTCTTTAACAACTTCAAGTACTTCTAAATGTTTAATTGTATTTCCAAGTTGAACAGAAAGATACATGTCCTTGTAGTACTGAACACCCATTTCAAACTTTTCAATACGGTTAACATCTTGTACACTCTTTTGAACTTGAGTATTTGAAGTGCTTTTCTTATCAAAAGCCAGTTCAGGTATATCTCCTAAAGGCTCAACCGTGTATTCTGGTACTTGCTCTTCTTCTATAAAAACAAAATCCACATTCATAGTTTGTAGATTCATAATTAATCCAGTTGTAAGCTCAGTCCCCGCTGTAATTACAACTGTATCAAAACTATTAAGAACATCTTGAGCAAGGATCATCCCCGGTTCTAACTCGTGTGCATCTTTAATGACCATATAGCTTCCCCCTATATTATATTCCAGTCTCCATTATATAACAGAAACCATTCAGTATACAGGAATAACTTGAAAAATATGCTTTTTGGCATAGTTTGGATAAATGATCATAAAAAATCCCTAAGATAATTGCCTATAAAGACACTCACACTTAGGGATTGTAAATTTAACCTTCAAACTCTATTTCAAGAATCTCTCGACCTTCAATCGCTCTTTCTATAAGAGCATCGATATCTAATAGATTTTCTGACTTCTCAATATCTTCAACCCTTGGTCTTGTCACAACTTTATCTGGAAGGAAAACAGTACAACAGTCTTCAAATGGTAAGATAGACGTTTCAAATGTACCTATCTTTTTAGCCCATTTAATTATATCAACTTTATCCATTGCAATAAGTGGTCTTAATACAGGTAGATCCACACGTGAGTTTGTAACCGTTAGGCCTTGAATTGTCTGACTTGCAACCTGCCCGATGCTTTCACCAGTAATTAAAGCTTGGCAGTTAGCTTTTTCAGCAACCTGCTCAGCAATAGCCATCATGAAGCGACGAGATAGGATTGTCATTTCCTCTTCTGGACAGTGTTCATTGATTGCTTGTTGAATTTCTAGTAAGTTCACGTTGTGTACTCTAATCTTACCAGTGTACTCAGATACAATTCGAGCAAGGTCCATAACCTTCTCCTTTGCACGTTCGCTTGTGAACGGGTAAGAATGGAAATGTACCGCTTCAATTGCCATGCCTCTTTTAGCCATTAACCATCCAGCAACTGGACTGTCAATACCACCAGATAAAAGAAGCATACCTCTTCCAGCACAACCGTATGGCATACCAGAGAAACCTGGAATGACTCTACAATATACGTAAGCCTGATTTCTTATTTCAACATTTAACATAAAGTCAGGTGTGTGTACGTCAACGTGTAATTCTTCAACTGTTTGGTTGATGAAACCACCAACAATTCGACTGATCTCAGGAGACTTAAATGGGAATCCTTTGTTTGAACGTCTACTTTCTACTTTAAAACTTTCATATCCATGTTCTTCTATGGTTGCTTTTACTTCTTCAAGTGCAGCAGCTTTAATGATCTCGATATCATTTTCAACACGAACAGCAGGTGATACGGATACAACACCAAAAACTTTTGTAACACGTTCGATAACTTCATCTGTGTCTTCTTCATGGTGTTCAACAAACACACGACCATGTTGCTTTGTTACTCGTGTTTCGTCCATTGAACGGAGTACGTTCTTAATATTGTTGAATAACTTGTTCTCAAAGTATGATCTATTGCGACCTTTCAGTGCAATTTCACCGTAACGAACAATTAGAAACTTCGTCATGACTATCTCCCTTTTATTATCTTTTCAAGCGACTTTACAGATTCAATAACTGTTTGAATCGCATACTCGATTTCTTCACTAGTCAACTCAGCATTAAAACTGAATCGTATGGCACCTTCCATCTCTGCTTCAGTCATTTTCATCGCAGACAAAACATGTGAATAACTTTTGTTTTTAGACGAACAAGCTGATCCAGTTGATACATAAATACCTTTTGATTCTAAAGCATGTAACAATACTTCCCCTCGCATACCTACAAAGGAAATATTTATCACATGAGCGGCAAATGAATCGTTTAATCCACCATTTAGCTTTATAGAACTTAGCGCCTCGTTTATTGCATGCCAGAATTCTTCTTTGATCTCTTGCATGCGTTTAGCGTCAGCTTCCACTTTATCTATCAAAATATCGCATGCTACACCAAGTCCACACAAACCAGGTACATTCTCAGTTCCAGGACGAATGCCTTTTTCTTGTGCGCCACCAATCTGTCTAGATTGAATTTTCGTACCTTCTTTTATAAAAAGTGCTCCAGTACCTTTAGGTCCATGTATTTTATGGCCACTAATCGTATAAAGATCAACCCCCAGTCTTTTGACTGAGACTTTGAGCTTTCCAAGCGCTTGTATACCATCTACGTGAACAAGAGGCTTCTTTTTTAATTTCTTTAATGCCTTTGTAATGGCCTGTATTGGCTGAACTGCACCAGTCTCATTATTCACATGCATGATTGAAATTAAACTTGTATCTTTACGTACTGCGTCTATAACATCTTCTGCTGCTATAAGCCCTTGAGCATTGGGGTTTATATAAGTCACATCATATCCATTTTCTTCTAAATACTTAAAAGCATTAAGAACAGATGGATGTTCCACTGAAGTTGTAATTAAGTGTCTTCCTGATTTCTTATAAGCCTCCGCTGTGCCAATTACAGCAAGATTATTGGCTTCTGTACCGCCTGAGGTGAATATGATTTCTTTCTCGGATCCACCGATAGCCTTGGCTACAGAGCGTCTGGCAGTTTTAAGAAGTTTTTCACCTTGCACGCCCATTGAGTGCATTGATGACGGATTTCCATATTGATTTGTAAGTGCCTCAACCACTGCATCCACAACTTTTGGATGGGCTGCTGTCGTTGCACTATTATCCAAATAAACTTGCATAAAATCACTCCCTGTTAAACATTCTTACTTATTATATATGTCCACGTTTTCTTTGTAAAGCATATAAAATAGCGCCTTACCGGCGCTATTTGAGATTGTCTTAATCTAGGTTTAATTTGAAGTAGAAACAGCTCCCACAATCTTGTACGATCGGTCCAGTGACAGATCTACAAACTCGTCTTCTACTTTTACAAGTGGTTTAAATCTGTCGTATGGGTTAATTAATATTATCTCTCCAACACGTCCATCTGACAAAATAACTTTACGACCAACAAAGTAAGCAGTAATAAACTTAACAAGCCTTTCAGCTACATTAGGATCCAGCTCTTTATATGCCAGTTTCCACATTATTTCTGTAGCTTCAAATACAGTATAGGCTTCGCGATATGGTCTTTTTGAAATTAGTGCATGGAAGGTGTCGGCAACTGCAATAATACGGGCCATTTGAGATATATTATCCTTCTGCTTTCGCTCAGGGTACCCAGATCCATTAAGCCTTTCGTGATGGGCTGCTACCGCTTGAATCACTTCTTCATCAAATGTTCCGGTAAATGTGAGTATATTTTTGGAATAATCAACATGTCTTTTGGCCTGCGCACGTTCAAAATCATTAAGTTCTTCAGTTTTTCTTAGGATATTTTGCGAAATCTTAGACTTGCCAATATCACTTAAAAAAGCAGCCATTGCCAACTTGTAAATAAGCTGTTGATCTAACTTCATCCACTTACCAATCATTACCGATAAAATGCATACACTTGCTCCGTGAACGTGTTCATACTCATCCTCAGACTCTACGCGTTGTAATATACGTAAAATGTCGTCGTGTTTATAAAACTCCTGTACAAGTTCACCTATTAGCTGGTATACCTCTGCATAATAAATTGGCTTTCCGTTACGTGCATCAGCATATATCTTTTTGTAATATTCAACGGTTAAGTTAAATATATGTTTTTGTCTTTTTTGCTTTTTATCCAATTGGTCCGGAATAGATTGAACCGTAGAAGATGGTAATTTTGTCGCCTTAGTTGGGTCTTCAACAAACACATAATCTATCTCAAACTGCATTAATGTGTTTATATGTACGTCTGTAAGTTTAAGTCCTGCTGCGATTACAACTGTATCAAATTTGTTTAATATGTCTTGTGCGACCACAAGCCCGGGTATGAGCTCATCCACCATCATCATTCGCATTCAGTTTCACCATCTTTCATTGCATCAAAGTTTACATATTTTGAAATTAAGGCTGTTATTACAAATGCAACTACCAAACGTATACCAAGTAATAACCATCCATTTGCACCTACAGGGACAAATAGCAGTGTATCTTCAATTACAGCATGGCAACAGGCTAAAAACATAGATACGAGTATAAGACTCTTATCATCCATTTCCCCTTCATTTGCTGATTGAATAATGACTCCTGCACCGTATGCAAGTCCAAATATAAGGCCAATGGCAAGTGGTAGTGCGCTGCTTTCATTTATTCCAAGCGCTTTTGTAAGCGGTCTTGTCCATTTACTCAAAAGATCCAATAAACTCATGTCACGTGCAACCTCTAAAAAGATCATTAATGGCATAACAATCAAAGCTATACCAAATACACTTGACAGTCCCCCATTTAGTCCTTCTTTAAGGATTTCAATCAAACTCGTATCAAACATCATTTAACCCCTTTATCTAAAGTACAAGGTTAATTATTAAACCACCCACTACAGCTAGTAGGAGTCTAAATCCAACAATAAGTTTGGCACTGACACCAACGCGAGTTGACACTGCTGTCTCAACTAGTAAATTATGTGCAAAAGAAATCATTACTGCAAGTACTGTGATTTGCTTTGCTGTTAATGTTAATGACATTATTGCTCCAATAGCAGCATATATATTAATGAGTCCACCTAGAACAAGAACTATAGCAGCTTCACCTGGAAGTCCAAACAACTGCATTACTGGACTAAACACTAAAGCTACATATTCAAGGGCAGGTGTATGTTTTAACACCGTAACTATCATATATATAGGTATAATGACTTTTGAAAGGATCCAGATGGTCTCAAGTCCTTTTTTGAAGCCACGTTTAAGCGTATTTATCGTAACCATTTAAGCCTCCTATGAAATAGGGTTAACATTTGCTTAGAGTGATATTTCTATTATAATGATTAGAAAGGAGGTCACCACTTGAAAACTATACAATCTAAAGTACTCAAGGATTTCATCTATCCTGACATATTACATCCATTTATACCAAAAGATGAATTTATCCTTTTCGATATTGAAACAACAGGACTTAGTCATACTCAAAGTGAAGTTATTCTTATTGGTTATATCCTTTTTGATGGTGAAGATTATGTATTACATCAAATATTCTGTGAAAACAGAACCGAGGAAAAACAATTACTTGAAACTTTTAGTAAAGCTCTTGAAGATAAATCTTACTATATTTCATTTAACGGACGTGCATTTGATATTCCATATACCAATAGCCGTTATAAACACCATGGAATACAAACTGAAATGAATAAAAGTTGCAATCTAGACATCATGCGTCTAGTTAAACAAAACAAAGATTATTTTCAGTTTGAAGATTTCAAACTTAAAACCGTAGAAAAGTTCCTCAATATAGAGCGCGAGGACACCATTAGTGGTAAAGAAAGTGTTGAGCTTTACAACCAGTATGAATCCACACCTACACCTGAGTTGGAACACAAAATTCTTTTACATAACTATGAAGATATATTATATCTAATGAGGTGTCTTGAGATAGTCAACCACGTTAAACCCTCTACACTTTATAAAGAATGTCCACTTTCTATCCCTTATAAAAATCAGTCATTCATCATTGAAGATGCTTTTATAAAAGGGGATAAACTTCATGTTCGAATCTTTGCACCTCTATACTCTGATAAGGATTATCATGACTTTATTAGTCACGTAACTAAATCCTACAATGTGAACACAAAATATTTAGATCTTACATTCCCATTGTTTACACTTCATGTTGATCAGATCAAATATCAGTTTGTAGATACAGATTTACTTGAACTTGAGGATATACTGTTCAATGACCTCACATACCAATCCAAACTAAACTATTTAATTTCTGAATCTAGGAAATTAATGCACCAGAATATATATCGGTTAGTTCTGCAACAATTTGAAGTCTTTCAGTGAAAATAGTACTATTAATATCTAGGAGACAGTCTGACTTTAGACTGTCTTTTATAGTCACAAGATACAGTCTCTATGTAGCTACTGATCAGTTTTATTGTAACGAAAAAACCATCCTCTAATGAGAATGGTTTTTCGTTGGTGCCCAGAGACAGAGTCGAACTGCCGACACGCGGAGCTTCAATCCACTGCTCTACCAACTGAGCTATCTGGGCAAATATTTTTAATGGTGGGCATAGGTGGATTCGAACCACCGACCTCACGCTTATCAGGCGTGCGCTCTAACCAACTGAGCTATACGCCCACTTATGTGTAAGTGGAGATAATGGTCGGGGTGGCAGGATTTGAACCCGCGACCCTCTGGTCCCAAACCAGATGCGCTACCAAACTGCGCTACACCCCGATAGGTGTGAAACAGTTGCAAAATAAAAATGGCAGGGGTGAAAGGACTTGAACCCTCGGCACGCGGTTTTGGAGACCGCTGCTCTACCAACTGAGCTACACCCCTACATGTTTGTTCTTTTTAAATAAGTAAAACTGGTGGGCCTTCAGGGACTCGAACCCCGGACCGTCCGGTTATGAGCCGGAAGCTCTAACCAGCTGAGCTAAAGGCCCCTATAAAAGGGAATTCTTTTTAATAGATGGCGGAGAAGGAGGGATTTGAACCCTCGCGACGCGTAAACGCCCTACTCCCTTAGCAGGGGAGCCTCTTCAGCCACTTGAGTACTTCTCCATGTCGATCTATTATTGGCGGAGAGGGTGGGATTCGAACCCACGTGGGCTTGCACCCTAACGGTTTTCAAGACCGCCCCGTTATGACCACTTCGGTACCTCTCCAATTATGGTGACCCATCTGCGACTCGAACGCAGGACACCCTGATTAAAAGTCAGGTGCTCTACCGACTGAGCTAATGGGTCATGATGGCTGGGGATACAGGACTCGAACCTGTGGATGACGGAGTCAAAGTCCGCTGCCTTACCGACTTGGCTAATCCCCAATATGTGGTGGTGGGAGAAGGATTCGAACCTTCGAAGACTCAGTCAACGGATTTACAGTCCGCCCCCTTTGGCCACTCGGGAACCCCACCACGTATATTCAAATCCACTTCGTATCTCTGCGTTG
>Ga0070724_10001545_pt1 | contig 13590 bp, 15 predicted proteins | sample tdDd001_FD_67278 | JGI IMG/M metagenome (GOLD analysis project Ga0070724, IMG submission 67278) | Marine sediment microbial communities from the Atlantic coast under amendment with organic carbon and nitrate - tdDd00.1 | ecosystem: Environmental > Aquatic > Marine > Coastal > Sediment | place...
GCAGGACCGATCAGCACCAGCGTATTGCTCAGTAGGTCGCCCCGCGTGTCATTGTGGATCAACCCTTTGGCCGCCAGATGATCCATCCAGCCGGGGTTGGCCGAAATAAAGATGTCTGCGGGGGCTCCGGCCTCGATCTGCCGTGCCAGGGCCGAGCTGCCGGCAAAGGACAGCGTTGCGCTATGCCCGGTTTGATCCTGCCAGTCCGCGGCCACCTGTTCCAACGCGGTTTTCAGGCTGGCGGCGGCAAAAACGGTGACATTCCCCGCCCACAAGGGCGTTGGCAACAGCAACAACAAGAGAAGGCGGATCAAAGACATGAGGGTCCACTATGTTTGGGGAAACATGTCGCCCGCGCGAACCCAGACATGCAAGAGTTAATTTGCGCGCAGCCGGGTGACCGGGCGAGCAATGGATCGCGTGTCGGTTTCGGGGCGGGTGTGCGTGCTGCGGCTCAGCAGCTGGTGGTTTCGGCGTCAGTGGGGCCGCAGAACAGGCGATACAGCAGTTGGATCACCTCATAGGTATTCTGATCCGCCAGCGAATAATAGATCGTCTTGCCGTCCCGCCGTGTGGCGACCAGGCCTTCTTCGCGCAGGCGGGCCAGCATCTGGCTGACGGCGGCCTGACGGATTTCCAGCAGGCTTTCCAGCTCTCCGACGGATTTTTCGCCCGAACCCAGATGGCACAGGATCATCAACCGGCCTTCGTGGGCCAGCGTCTTGAGATAAGCCGCGGCGCTTTGGGCACTGCGGGCCATTTCCGAGGGCGGGGCGGGGGGCGCTTGTACGTTCACGATCTGTCAGGTCCTGTGCGCTGTTTCACTGTGTTTACCACGCCGCAAAGAAAAGGGCGAGGCAGCCTGTCGCAGAGATTTTACAGTGGATTACCCCAAGAAGGGAAGGCGTATCCGCGCCCAAGCCGGTCACATTCACGGGATGGCAAGTGTTTGAGCGCGTTTTCAGCACTCAAAACTTGGTCAAAGCGGCGAGGAACCCCGCCGCTTTGGGAGCGGATCAGTCGTCCAGAATGATGACATTGCGCCGCGCCGCGCCGGACATCGTGTCGGCAAAGGCCTCGTTTACCTGGTCCAGACGCCAGCGGCCCGAGATCAGCTCGTCCAGTTTCAGACGGCCCTGTTGGTACAGATCCACCATCCACGGGATGTCCCGCTTGATCGCCACGTCGCCCATTTTCGAACCCAGGATCGACTGGCCCACATCCGCCATCAACAGGGGCGAGTAACTGGCGTTTTGCCCGAAATGCGGCAGGCCCACCATCACGACGTTCCCACCATTGGCCAGATAGCGCGGCGCCTTGTCATAGACAGCCGCGACGCCAACCGTGACCAGAACGGCGTCGGCTCCGCGTCCACCAAAGATCTCTTTGACCTTGGCCCAGGGTTTGCCCTCGCCGGTGATGCCATGGGTTGCGCCGAATTCCTTGGCGATTTCCAGTTTGTCGGGGTTCATGTCCACGGCCACGATGCGCCGGGCCCCGGCGATGCGCGCGCCCTGGATGGCGTTCAGCCCGACGCCGCCTGCGCCGATTACCACCACATCCTGACCCGGACGTACATTGGCCGTGTTGATCGCCGCGCCGACGCCAGTGATCACGCCGCACGACACCAGTGCCGCGGCGTCCTTGGGCATGTCATCGGGGATCACCACGACCTGGCTTTGATCCACAACCACCTTTTCAGCAAAGGCGCCGGCGAACAGGGCCTGATACACCGGCTCGCCCGTTGCGGTTTTGATCGGGCCGTTTTTCCAGTCGCCGGGATCTTCGCAGACCACCTCGTGCCCCGAGCTACAGCTGGGACAGACACCACACGACCGGATCAAGGTCACGGCCACGCTGTCGCCTTCCTTGATGCCTTTGACGCCGACGCCCACGGCGGTTACGACGCCCGCGCCCTCGTGGCCATAGACTGCGGGCAGCGCCCCGCCAAACCCGCCTTGCCACAGGGAAATATCCGAATGGCAGACCGCGACGGCCTTCACTTTTACTTCGACTTCGCCCATTTCGGGCGCGCGCAGCTCGACCTCTTCGATCACCATCGGCTGATTGTGCTCATAGCTGACGGCGGCTTTGATCATTGGCATTTTTTGTCCCTCTCTCCACTTGGGGGCAGGGTGCCTTTGGGGCTGATTTTCCGCAAGTGTGAAATAATATTCCGTTACGCAAAATTCCCGAGGCGCGCGACCCGTGTCAGGCCTGATCGTTCAATTGGCTGCGCTGCGATGCGAAAACCAGCAATCCCAGCATCATCAGCCCCGCAGCCAGCACAAAGGGCGCCCCCGGCAGGTGAAACGGCGCCGCCGAGCCCGTGAACAGCGCAAAAACCTGGGTCATCAACAAAGGCCCAAAGATCATCGCGACCGAGGCAATGCTGGACAGCACACCCTGGAGCTCGCCTTGGGCATTGTCCGGTGCGATGCGCGACAGGATACCTTGCAGTGCCGGCAGCCCGATTGCCCCCAGCGCTGAAACCGGGATCAGCAGCAGCACAACACGCCCATCCGGCACAAACGCCACAAGCAGCAGCGCGATCACCTCGACCCCCAGCCCCAGGGCGACGGTGCGCGCCTCGCCGAAAATGCGGATCGCGGGGCGGATCAGCCCGCCTTGGACCACGACCATCGACACCCCGTAGACCGCCAATGACACGCCGATCATCCCCGGCGACCAGCCAAACCGCGCCGTGCTGAAATAGGCCCAGATCGCGGGGTAAACCACATTTGCCAGCTGATACAGAAACATCACCCACAAAAGCGGCGACACCGCCCCCAACGATGCCATGCCGCGAAAGGATGAAAACGGGTTGGATCTCGCCAGCTCAAACGGGCGGCGCGTGTCATCTGTCACGGTTTCCCGCAGGACAGTCATGCCAAACAGCGCATTCGCCAAGGCCAATCCCGCCGCCGCATAGAACGGTGCGCGTGTCCCGTATTCGGCCAGTAATCCGCCCAGCACAGGCCCCAGAACAAAGCCCACGCCGAATCCCGCGCCGATCAGACCGAAGTTCGCGGCCTTGTCCTTGGGGGCCGAAATATCCGCCATATAGGCATTCGCGGTGGAGTGGGTCGCGGCGGTGATCCCCCCCACGATCCGCCCCACCAGCAGCAGCCAGATCGACCCGGCCACCGCCATCACCAAATAATCCGCTGCCATCACCAGCAAGGACACCAACAGCACTGGCCTGCGCCCATAGGCATCCGACAGCCGCCCCAGCAAAGGGGCGAACAGAAACTGCATCAAGGCAAAGGAGGTGGCCAAAATTCCGCCCCAGATCGCCGCACTGGCCAAAGAGGTTCCGCTGACCTCTTGGATCAGGTCGGGCATGATCGGCATGATCAGGCCGATCCCCATGGCGTCGAGCATTACGGTCATCATGATGAAAAGAATTGGAAGGCGGCGGGTCATGAAAAATCCGAACTCAAATAATGACGAGCGAAACGTAACAATAAGATAGGGCGCGCGCCCCTGGCTGAGAAGAGCGCGGGCGAAATTGCCGGTCGTTTTGCGCGCCTCGACGCCATGACAAATCACCCCGAGGATGTTTGTCAAAGGGGAAATGCACGACAGCTTAGGTTAGCGCACGGGTTGAGGCGGCAAAGGCACGGGCTTCGGTCGGGGCCTGGCCGGTTTGCTGCGCAGGGTCGAAAATATCGCCGAGATCCAGTTCAGGATAGGCGGCACGGGCCAGCAACGAGAGCGGAGCATTATCCGCTCCGGCCTGTTTGCACAGTGTTTTGACGGCGGCCTGCGCCTCGGGGCGGGGCATATGCGCCGCCAGCCGGAACGAAAGAGCCTCGGCGTGAATCAGGTCCAGCGTGCTGGTCAGGGCGGTGTGCATGGCGTCGGGGTTGGGGCCCAGCGTGGCGGCCAGCGATTTGCCATGTTCCAGCGCCGATGCGGCAGCAAGACACAGCTGCGGCAGGGTCAGCCATTCGGTAAACCACGCGGCGCCGTCGCGATCCTGGCGATGCAGGCCCGCGCCTTGCAGGGTCGCATTCAGCCCGATAACAAGCCGCGCCAACGCAACGATTGCCGATGGCTGTACCGGGTTTTGCTTCTGCGGCATGGTCGAAGAGCCCCCCGCCGCGCCCAGAGTGACCTCGGATATGCCGGTCTGGGTCAGCAGAATCAGGTCCTCGCCCAATTTGCCCAAGGCCGTGCAAAGCCGCGTCAGCCATCCGGCCAGCGCCAGCACAGGGCCGCGATCCGCGTGCCAGCTGCGTTCCGGGTCCTTGAGGTTCAGGGCCTTGGCCAGATCGGCGCGCAATTGCGCCGCTTGCGGACCAAAGGCCGCGCCAGTCCCGGCGGCCCCCGAAAGCGACACCAACAGCGTGCGGTCGCGCAGGGCAGGCAGCTCGGCCAGCAGATCCAGCAGCGGCGCGCCCCAATGGGCCACGGTTGCCCCGAAAGTGACGGGGGTTGCGTGCTGGCCATAGGTGCGGCCGGGCATCGGCAGGTCGGCATGGGTCTCCGCCAGCGCGCCCAGGTCCGTCAGCATCTGGGTCAGGCTGGTTTCCAGCAGGCTCAGGTATTGGCGCAGGCGCAGGGTCTGGCCGGTCTCCATGATGTCCTGCGAGGTCGCGCCCCAATGCACATACTGGGCGAATTCGGGGGCTTTCATTTCCTTGCGGAAGGCCGCAACCAGACCGGGGACGGTGACGCCATTGGTGCCAGTGGCGGCCGCCAATGCGCCGGGATCCAGCGGGATTTCCATCGAGGCGCGGTGGATATAGGCGGCGGCCTCGGACGGGATCAGGCCCATGTCGCCCTGAACCTTGGCCAGCGCGCCTTCGACCAGCAGCATGGCGCGCAGCTCGGCGCTGTCAGTGAACAGTTTGCCAGCGTCCCCAGCGGGGAAAAGACGACAATAGAGTTCCGAGGAGAAAACAGAGGCGGCCATGGGGACTCTCTTTGTTATTGAGTGCTGATTGTATCAAGGAGCCGCGCCAAATCCTGGGGGGCGGCAAAGAACGGCGAATGCCCCGTGGGCAGGGAAAAAACCGTCTCTGGCGGCCAGTCCTGGGTCATCGTGATCTGGTATTCTGGCGGGATCGTTCGGTCATCGGTGCAGCGGATATAGGCACGCGGGACGCTGGCATACTGCGCCCCCGTCTGAACCGGAACCGAGGTCGGCTGCGTGGCTTGCACACATAGATTGTCCCGCGCGTATTCCACCGTCTCTTCGGGGCAGTCGTGAAAGAAAATATCTTGCACCATGCTGGGATCCGCGGTCCAGCCCAAGCGGTCCTCGGTCATGCGGATCGCGGGTAACAGCGGCTGATAGGGTGCCTGCATCCGCATTTCCGCCAGCGCCAGGCCGGGCGCGGGCACATAGGCGCACAGGTAAATCAGACGTTGGATATAGGTCGGGTCACGCTCGGCGGCCAGGGTGATGGGAAACCCACCCATGGAATGAGCGACAACGATTGTGGGTTCTGTCAGCGCGTCCAGAATGGCATCGGCATATCCATCCAGCGTAACCTGTTGATATGGCGTCTGATCCGCTCCATGTCCTGGCAGATCAATGGCGCGCGCATTGTGGCCAAGCGCCTGCAACGCGGGGATCACATCGCGCCAGCACCACGCTCCGTGGGCTGCGCCGTGGATCAAGAGGAAATTCGCCATGGGTGCGCCTTTCTTGCGGATCGCCAAACAGCCGGTCAGGGCGTGTTACCACGGCAAAGCGAGCGGTCAAAGGGGGGCACCCTCGACAGATGCCCCCCGTTTGGGTCAGATGTCCAGGAACACGGTTTCCGCATCGCCTTGCAGGCGGATGTCGAACCGATATTGGCCGGGGCCGGTTTTCTTGGCGATCAGGGTTTCAGCGCGGGGGCGCTGTTCGATCCGCGACAGCAGAGGATCGACGCTGTTGTCTTCATCCTCGAAATAGATCCGAGTCTGAAGGCCGATATTGATCCCGCGCGCCAGAACCAGCACAGAGATATGCGGCGCCTGCGTTTTGCCACCCCGCGCCGCGACGGCCCCAGGTTTCACAGTGGTCAGTGTGAATTCGCCAGAATCCTTGTCCGCAGCAAAGCGGCAGAACCCGTTGACCTTGGGGTCGGCGCCGTCCTGGCCGGGGAATTTGCCGCCCGCATCGGGCTGCCAGGTTTCGATCATCGCGTCGCGCAGCGCCCAGCCGGTGCCGTCGATGACCGCGCCGGTGATGGTGATGATCTCGCCCTCGGCGCCCTCTTCGATGGCGCGCAGGCCCAGGTCCTCGGGATAGATGCCGGGGTTGCCCGCGAACGAAGGAATACAGCCGATATGGACATAGGGCCCAGCGGTCTGCGACGGGGTTTCAGTCAGAGTTTCAAGAGCTTGTACCATGGCTTACATCCCTTCCAGTTTGTTTTCGAACATGGTCTGGCGACGGCCGCGCAGCACGATGTCGAACTTATAGGCCAGGAAATCCAGCGGCCGCGATTTCGAGAAATCCAACGGCGCCACCAGGCGATCCAACTGCGAGCGCTTCTGAATCGTGGCTGCGATCGGACAGTGATCAATCAGCGGGTCGCCCTCGAAATACATCTGAGTGATCAGACGCTGACCAAAGCTGTGCCCAAAGACCGAGACATGGATATGCATCGGCCGCCAGTCATTGGCGCGGTTGGGCCAGGGATAGGCGCCTGGGCGGATGGTCAGGAATTCGTAATATCCGTTCTCATCGGTGATCGTGCGACCGCAGCCGCCGAAATTCGGATCCAGGGGCGCCAGATAGCCGTCCTTGATGTGGCGATACCGGCCGCCTGCGTTGGCCTGCCAGATTTCCACCAGCGTGTTCGTAACAGGGCGCCCGTTTTCGTCCAGAACCCGTCCGTGCATCAACACGCGTTCACCGATGGCAGGTTTTTCGGGGTCTTTGGAATAGTTCAGGATCAGGTTGTTATCCAGCGGTCCCAGCACCGAGTGGCCAAACCGCGGGCCGGTTTCCTCGGTGGGGGTGGATTCCATCGACAGCAGCGACCACTTGGGCGAGCGCGGCACGCTGGTTTTATAGTCGGGGTAATACATGACCGGGTGCATATCCCGATTGCGGGGCATCAGGGGGCCCTGATCCTTGGGGGGGGTGGGATTGCTCATTCCTGAGTTTCCTCCATTTCGGCATAGGTTGCCTTGGCGATTTTCAATGCGTGGTTTGCGCGGGGCACGCCGGCGTAGATGGCGACGTGCTGCATGGCTTCTTGGACGTCTTGCTTGCTGGCGCCGGTGCGGGCCGTGGCGCGGATATGCATCGCGATTTCCTCGAAATTGCCGGTGGCCGCCAACAAGGCCAGCGTCAGCATGGACCGCTCGCGTGGAGTGATTCCATCCGAGGCCCAGACCGTGCCCCAGGCACCTTCGGTGATCAGGGTCTGAAATGGGGTGTCAAAGTCCGTTTTCGCGGCCTCTGCGCGGTCCACATGGGCGTCGCCCAGCACGCTGCGGCGCACCTGCATTCCTGTGTCAAAACGATCAGACATGGCCGGTCTCCTTTAGAAATTTGGTCAGGACGTCGGCATATTCGGCCGGTTGCTCAACGCAGGGCAGATGGCCGGCCTTGCGGATCAGATGAAAGCTTGATCCCGGTACCAGATCGACCGTTTCACGCACCAGATCCGGCGGGGTCGAGCCATCATCCGCCCCCGCGATCCCCAGCAAAGGCACCCGCAGCCCCGAGGTCGGCGTATAGAAATCCGTCCCCGAAATGGCCGCACAGCAGCCGACATAGCCCTCGACAGGTTGGCGTACCAGCATGTTGCGCCAGGCGGTGAATTCGTCTGTTTTCTGAAAGGGTTTCGAAAACCAGCGCTCCAGAATGGGGCCTTCCAGGGCCTCGATCCCACCTGCGTTTACAGCGGCGATCCGGTCGTTCCACATCTCGGGCTGGCCGATCTTGGCAGCGGTGTTGGACAGCACGACGGCCCGCACCTGATCCAGCCGTTTCACCGCCAACCCTTGCGCGATCATCCCGCCGATGGACAGCCCGACAAAGACGCAATCCGTGACCCCCAGGTGATCCAGCAACCGTTCGACGTCGCGTACCAGCGTTCCCATGGAATAGGGCGCAGGTGTGCATTCGGACAGCCCGTGCCCGCGTTTGTCATAGCGGATCAGTCGCAGGTTCTGCGGCAGCAGCGGGATCACCTTGTCCCACAGTCGCAAATCTGTGCCCAGCGAGTTGGCAAACACCACCGGCGGACCAGCCGGGTCGCCGTCTTCGCGGTAGTGCAGTTTGATGTCGTCGAGGTCGGCAATATGCATCAGTACGGCAATCCTACATAGTTCTGGGCCATCACCTTTTGGGCGGCCTCGTTGTCGCGCAGGAACTCAAGGTCCGCTCTCTGCATCTTGATGTCAAACTCGGATTGATCAGGGAAGCGGTGCAGCATGTTTGTCATCCACCAGCTGAACCTCTCGGCCTTCCAGACGCGCGACAGGGCCTTTTGGCTGTAGGTGTCCAGCCCGTTTGCGTCCTTATCCAGATAGTGCTGCTTTAGTCCGGTAAACAGATAGTGGATGTCGCTGGCCGCTGTGTTCAGCCCCTTGGCGCCGGTTGGGGGCACGATATGGGCCGCGTCACCGCACAGGAACAGCGCGCCATAGCGCATCGGCTCGGTCACAAAGGACCGCAGCGGCGCGATGGATTTCTCGATCGAGGGGCCGGTGATCAGACGCTCGGCGGCCTCTTCGGGGATGCGGCGTTTCAGTTCCTCCCAAAAGGCCGCGTCGGTCCAGTCGTCGGGGCTGTCGGACAGCGAACACTGCACATAGTACCGCGACAGGTTGGCATTCCGCATCGAGCACAGCGCAAATCCGCGGTCGGAATTGGAATAGATCAGCTCGGGGTCCACCGGCGGCGTTTCCGACAGGATGCCCAGCCAGCCAAAGGGATAGACCTTCTCGTATTCGCGGCGCACGTCCAGCGGGATTGCCTGCCGCGAAGGTCCGTGAAATCCGTCACAACCCGCAATGAAATCACAGTCCAGACGATGCGATTGCCCGTTCAGCGTATAGGTCACATAGGGTGCGCTGGTCAGATCGCTCAGCGCAACATCCGCAACCCCATGGAGCACCGCTCCGCCCAGTTTTTCGCGCGCATCATACAGGTCGCGTGTGACTTCGGTCTGGCCGTAAACCACCACATGATCATCTGTGTGTTCGGCGAAATCTATGCGGAATTGTTCGTTGTCATAGGCGATCAGCGTGCCGTCATGGGTGAACCCTTCGGTGTCCATGCGCTCTGCGACACCGGCCTGGCGCATCAGATCAACAAAGCCGGTCTCCAGCACACCAGCACGGATTCGGCCCAGCACGTATTCGCGGGTTTGGCGTTCCAGCACAACGGAATCGATGCCCGCCTTGTGCAAAAGCTGAGACAGCAACAGCCCAGACGGGCCGCCCCCGATGATGGCAACTTGAGTTCGCATGATTTTCTCCCTGTTCGCGAGGGGAATGTCGCAAATATAATGTACACCGTCAACTAAATTCGCGCAAAGCCGTTAACATCTGCCCTCGGCTCAGCATTTCCTTACAGGTATTTGGTCAAGGCCGCCTGGAACATCTCGGGGTCCACATTCCCGCCCGAGCCAACAGCGATCACCGTATCCCCGCTCAGATCATCAGGGTGAAACAAAGCGGCGGCCAATGCGGCGGCGCCTCCGGGTTCCAGCACGATTTTCAGGCGCAAGAACGCCAGCGCCATCGTGTGCAGGCATTCGTCTTCGCTGACGGCAATTCCGGGGCCACACAGGCGGGACATGATCGGAAAAGTCATCTCGCCGGGCTGAGGTGTGATAATCGCGTCGCAGATCGACCCGGACATCTGAACATTGCGCTGGATTTCCCCGGACGCGAGCGAGCGTTTCACATCGTCGAACCCCTCGGGTTCTGCCGGGCGGGCGCGCAGACCGGGGGCATGTGCCTCTAATGCCAGCGCCACCCCCGAGGTCAGCCCACCCCCGCCACAGCAGACCATCACATCGGCGGTTTCAACGCCCAGCTCGGCTGCTTGTTCGGCGATCTCTAGCCCGGTGGTGCCCTGACCGGCAATCACCTGCGGTTCGTCATAGGGTTTGACCAGGGTCAGGCCACGCTCGGCCGCGATCTGAGCCCCCAGCGCGTCCCGGTCCTGTCCGGCGCGATCATATAATACCACCTCGGCCCCCAGGGCGCGGGTGTTGTCGATTTTCAGCTTGGGCGCGTCCTCTGGCATGATGATCACCGCAGGCACCCCATGCAATTGCGCCGCATAGGCGATTCCCTGCGCGTGATTGCCCGATGAAAACGCGATCACCCCGTTGGCACGGGTGTCCGTGTCCATCGCGGACAAGGCTGACCAGGCGCCCCGGAATTTGAAACTGCCGGTATGTTGCAGACATTCCGGTTTCACCAGCACCCTGCGCCCCGCGAACTCATTCAGGAACGGCGATTCCAACAGGGGCGTGCGCCGCGCGTGGCCCTTCAGGCGCTGGGCGGCGGCATGGATCATGTCGATATTCATGTCAGTTCCTTCAGCCAGGCGTTCAGCGCGTCCAGCGCTTCGGGTTCATCAAGGAAGGGCACATGCGCCCGGTCCGCCACATGCGCCACGATCAGCCCCGGCATCTGCGCGGCCATTTCGTCCACCGCGCCCGAGGTCAGCAGATCCGAATTGACCCCGTGAATGACCGCACAGGGCAGGGGGGCGATGGCCTGAAACAGCGGCCACAGGTCCGGGGCGTCTTCTCTGGTCAGGGTTGCGATCACGGCGTCGCGCAGTTTTGGGTCATAGTTGATCTGAACCCCCTCGGGCGTTTCCACATAGGTATGGGTTGCCTCTTGGGCCCATCGTTCGGGCGACACGTTGTCAAAGCCCGGCATGGCGGCGCGGTGCGCGACGAATTCTGCCATGGTTTTCGCATCCGGGTGCAGCCCCAGATAGCCCATGATGGCGGTCAGCCCGTTCATGTTCAGCTCTGGTCCGACGTCATTCAGCGCGACGCCCAGCAGGCGGTCCTTGGCGGTGGCGGCCAGCACCATCGCGATCAACCCCCCGCGCGAGGTGCCCAGAATGGCCACCTGATCCAGCCCCAGATGGTCCAGCAATTCCAGCACGTCCTGGGCCTCGCGGGGGATCGAATAAGTCGTGTAATCCTCGGCCCAGTCGGATTGACCCCGTCCGCGATAATCCAACCGGATCAGCCGGTTGTCCGCCAAATGAGCCGCAACGAAATCGAAATCCCGCGCGTTACGTGTCAGCCCGGCCAGGCACAGGATGGGCAGGCCCGTCCCCGTGTCTTCATAGTGCAGGGAAATTCCGTCGGATGTTGTGAAGCGCGCCAAATCAACCTCTCGTCAATGCAGGGATGCCCGTCAGGTCGGACAGGATGTGGTGCGGTTTGGCCGGCAGCCGGTCTACCGGGTCGCCCGCGCGGTTGACCCAGGCGGTGGTGAACCCATAGCCCGCCGCCGCCGCCGCGTCCCATCCGTTCGAGGAGACAAACAGAACCTGCCGCGAGCTGCAAGCAAAGCGCTGCTCGACCAGGTCATAAACCCGGCGGTCGGGCTTGAAGATGCCTACGGATTCAACGGACAGGCAATCGTCCAGAACCTCGGTCAGCCCGGCGGATTTCACCGCCCCCTCCAGCATCTCGGGTGATCCATTAGACAGGATCGCGGTGTTCATTCCGGCGGCTTTCAGATCGGCCAGCATCTGCGGCACTTCGGGGTAGGCCGACAGCTCCCAATACAGTTGCAGCAGGCGCTCTCGCAGGTGCGCATTCCCGTGCAGCCCGACGGCCTCCAATGCCCAGTCCAGCCCGTCCTGCGTGACCTGCCAGAAATCGCAATGCTGGTCCATGACGGCCCGCAGCCAGCTGTATTGCAGCTGTTTCAGACGCCAGTGTTCGGCCAGCTTGGGCCAGACTTCGGCCAGGGCTTGGTTCCCCGGCTCCAAGGCCGCCTCGCGGGCGGCGGCAGACACGTCGAACAAGGTGCCATAAGCGTCAAATATGCAGGTGGTTGTCGTCATGGGGTCTCCTCCGATTTGGGGCAGGTTGGCACGCTGCGCCCTGCGGGGAAAGCCCGAAACGGCTGGTTTGCAATCTGCTACATCGGGGGGTAGTGTGTCGCCCATTCTCGTATGGGGTCCGCCAATGGGGCGGCCTCTCAACTCATCCTCCCTGACATGACAGGAATTATTATGACGCAGGTTAACGCGGGCGATAAGGTCCAGCTTCACTATACTGGTACTCTGGCCGATGGCAGCACGTTCGACAGCTCCGAAGGGCGCGACCCGCTGGAATTCACCGTTGGATCCGGTCAGATCATCCCCGGCCTGGACAAGGCAATCCCCGGCATGGTCGTCGGCGATAAGAAAACCGTCGTGATCCCCGCCGAAGAAGCCTATGGCGAAAGCCACCCCGACGCCGTGCAGGCGATCCCGCGTTCGAACGTCCCGGCCGAGATCCCGCTGGAGGTTGGTATTCAGCTGCAAATGCAGTCGCCCTCGGGTCAGGTTGTGCCCGTGACCGTGGTGTCCATCACCGAAGAAGAGGTGACTTTGGACGCCAACCACCCGCTGGCCGGCAAAGAGCTGACCTTCGCGATTGAGCTGGTCTCGATCGGCTAAACCCGACGTGATGCAAAGTTTCAAAGCCCCGCCATCGTGCGGGGCTTTTTGCTTTTCCAAACCGTGCTAGGCTGTGGGCGTGTGATCATCCCGGAGGCCCCCATGTCAAACGCCGCTGAAACCTTGCTGGACCGTATCCGCGATTTGCAGGACGAGTTCGAACAGGAACTGGCCAAGCGCCGCGAGGCCTTCCGCTACTCGTTGGAAAATGGCCGGATCGTCTGGGAGGACGAGGCCCGCCGCCAGCACCGCGCCCTGCGCGTCCGTTGGTTGGTGTTCCTGCGCCGGACCCGGCCGATGGTGCTGATCACCGCGCCGTTTATCTATTCCCTGCTGATCCCCTTTGTGCTGCTGGATGCGTTTGTGACGGTCTATCACGCGGTTTGTTTTCCGGTGTACGGCATCCCCAAGGTCCGCCGACGCGATCACATCCGCATTGACCGTCAGCACCTGGCCTATCTGAATGGGCTCCAGAAACTGAACTGTGTGTATTGCGGCTATTGCAACGGGCTGCTGTCCTATGTCCGCGAAGTCGCCGGCCGAACCGAGGCCTACTGGTGCCCCATCAAACACGCCGCCCGCGTGGACGGCACCCATGCGCATTACGGGTCATTTCTGGAATATGGCGACGGCGAGGGGTTTGATCGGGGCATTGCCCGGTCGCGTAACAGTCTGAAGAAACTGAAATAATAGCGCCGAAAGATCAGCCCCAGCCTGCCGGATTATTTCCGACGCAGGCGGATCACCACATCGACGCTGGCGATCTCGGCGCCCTCGGGGGCGTTGGGCAGATGCGTGATGACCAGCTCGTCACTGGGGGCATCCGTCAGAACGCCTGTGTCTTCCCAGAAAAAATGCGGGTGTTCGTGCGTGTTGGTGTCGAAATAGCTGCGCGAGCCATCCACCGTCACCTCTTGCATCAGACCAGCCTCGCAAAAGGCACGTAGCGTATTGTAGACCGTCGCCAGCGAGACGCT
>Ga0070724_10001547_pt1 | contig 13573 bp, 13 predicted proteins | sample tdDd001_FD_67278 | JGI IMG/M metagenome (GOLD analysis project Ga0070724, IMG submission 67278) | Marine sediment microbial communities from the Atlantic coast under amendment with organic carbon and nitrate - tdDd00.1 | ecosystem: Environmental > Aquatic > Marine > Coastal > Sediment | place...
TTAAATTTTTCGGATATGTATTAATTCTTTTATAATTTGCTTTAAATAAGTTATACGCAGCACTATATTCTTTTGTTTTTACCAAACATACTGCTTTCCATAATCTAATATCTTGAGTATAAACACTACCTTGGACTTCAGGTAAAGAAATAACACTTCTGCATCTATTTAATTGAGCATTTGCTAAAGCATATAATGCCAAACCTTTATTTGATTTTGGGAATTCACCAGAAATATCAGATCTTAATAGCTTAGATAAGTCTAATATCTCATGGTAATACTCTTTAAATGCTTGAATTTGTATTCTTTTAATTGTTACTTTTTCTTTTTGAAATGAACTTGTTTGTTTAATACTAGTCATACGAAGTTTTTCAGTTAAAAACTTAATTTTTTCTGGCTCAAATGAAGGAACTAAGACATCTGTTAAATCATCTTGTCTTCTGTTTAACTCTTGCTTAGCTGTTTTTTCCATTTCAAACATTCCATCATCAATACCTGATAAATCTTCAATTGAATTTTCTTCAATGATAATGCTTTGCAAGCCTTCATTAACAATCCCACTACGGCTTTTTATTTTTAAATAGTCTGAACGAGATGCTAACTCAATAGCATTGTTAATTCTCACTAAAGCATCCTTATAATCACCACTTGCTTTAAAGTTTACTACATCTCTATAAAACTTTGAATAGTCTCTTAATTGTTTTTCTATTAAATTTATTCCTGTTTTATAAAAGAATAAATCTAGCGAATTTCTTGAAAAGTTTGTTGCAGCTTTTTCAAAAAACTTATCTTCTGTATCTACTAATCTTACTTGATTTTCATTAGCAATTTTTAAAAACTCACCTTTTTCTGAAATAAGTACCGCGCCTGAAAATGTCGGTAAGAAGTATAATCTTTCATTAACTAACTTAGTTGGGTATCTAAAACGATTATCGCCACTAATGGCAACAATATATTTTTCGCCTGTTTGCAAACTATAAGCATAATCTAATACAAACGATGAATCCATAAATAAGTCTTTTAATGAATGGTCTCTTTCTACAGGGTTAACTCTAAATTTAATAGTATCTTTTTTTTGCTCTTTAATATCTTCTTTAGTTAATTTTACAGAAACCGTTCTTTTTTCATAATTATAAACAAAACTAACTTTCGGGATATCTCTTTTAAAGCGCATACGATAGCCAGATCCATTTCTAACAATTAATTCTTCAAATTCTGTAATTCCAAAATTTGTTAAATCTTGCTTATCTAACTTTAACTTCATATCTTTTCTACTTAAAACAATCCAAATATCATTGAAACGTTTAAAAGTAGTATTTTTTACAGACTCATTTGTTGTAAATAATAAAGAGTTTTTTTCAGCCGACACATTTAAAATAGGCTTTGTTGCAGCAAAAGATTGTAAGCTAATGCAAAAAAGCATTACCCCAATAAAAAATAGATTTTTTACAAACTTAACTTTAATCATTCTACACTTTATTTCTAATTATAAATTCTAATTTAACTGTTTTTTCTTGTAGTTCTTCTTCTAGCATAATATCTTTTAATTCATCATACAAAGCAGAACCAAAACCAAATACTTTAATATTTTTATCTGCGCCTTTTCTTAAAATATAATCTCTAATAGCCATTGATCTTAACATACTTGATTGAATAGCTAAACCTTGCGGATCATATTCTGTATAATTAGCAACCTCTAAACTATCATTAATATATTGCACAGTTTCAATAATAAAGGTTAAAATAACCTTTCCGCTTCCCGTAATTTCGGCAGTATCATCAACATACATATACTTACCAGGAATTGTTACATGTAAAGAGCTGTCTTTTTCATCTCTTCTAAAATGTACTTTTTCTAATAAACCTTCTTTTTCAAATTTTGTAACTAAAATAGACTCAATATATTCCATACTATCTGAACGCAGAATTCTCTCTGCCTCAATTCCAGACTCACTATTTGGATTAACTTCTTTAAATTTTTGACTATAATTTAGAGCACCTGCGAAAGATCCGCTAATTTTTTTCCAAATACTTTCATCAACTGATTTCATAGAATAAAGTAAAACAAAAAAGCAAATAAGCAGACTAACTAAATCTGCAAAAGTCAGCATCCATGCTGGCGGCTCTCCACTTTTTTCTACTTCGCTATCAAAGTCATCATCATACATATTATATATTCCTTGAAGTATTATAATTTAGTCTAAAAAAACCAAAGTATAATATTAATAAATTACATAGCAAAATTATAGCATACTTTTTTATACATTGCTAGACTTATAGTGCAGTAATTCAACTAAAAAACAAACAAAAAAGACTGTAAAAAACAGTCTTTTTTAGATTAATATAACTCTTAGCCCTGACCTTGTAGATAATCTTTATAACTCATAATTGCCTTTTGATAATCCTTGATGTCAATTAGGATATAAATATTTACAAAGTTTCTATCTGCTAAATTTGCAGATGCACTTAATGACTTTAATGAAGCACCTTCTGATGAAATAATATTGGCAATATCACTAGCCCTAAAAACAGCTCTTTTTAGATTTTTACTATCTAATGGCAGGTTATCAAATTGTTTCTCATGAGTTAAGTTGACTTCAATTTTAACATCTGCACCATTCAATACATTTTTAATAACTTTAACAATTTCAAAGATAAAAGAATATATCATAGGATTAACAGTAACATCTCTACCATCAAAGCAACGCTCAACAGGCATGCTAATTTTCATTTTACCAGTTCTCATGGTAATATCAAATTCATCAGCTGGAAAATAGCTAGAAACAACTCCTGAAACTTTTCTAGAAAGCCCTGCATAAAACTCTTCAATAGTAATGTTTATTTTTTCTTCATTTTCTTCTAATTCACCTGAAGTAAAACCAAAAGAAGTTTTTAAACTATTACTAGCCTTATTATAATTTGACTCACTTGATTCTGAAATAGCATTAAGAAGAATAAAAAAAGCAAGGATGATCAGATATAATCCGATCATCAAAACAACGGTACCACCTCCGCCACCTGCTAGTTTTTTTCTTGCTTTATTATTTAACATTTCATCCCTATCAAATCTATTAATTTGAGATATTTAAGTTACCCTTACGGTGAATATCACGCATTAAGTATGGAACATCTAAAATCATATGAACGCTACCGTCACCAGTAATTGTAGCTCCTGAAATTGCAGGGTTATAATCAAACATTTCAGTAATTGATTTAACAACTGCCTCTTCTTGACCAATCAAGCCGTTAATACATACACCCATAACCATATTAGCATCTCTTACAATAATAACATAACCTTCACTATGGCTAGATCTACCCTCAACAATAGATTTTGCTAGTGCTGTTCCTTGAGCGATACCTGCTTTTGCGATAACTTCTTCTACTGAACCTTCTTTAATATCCATTCCAGATTTCTTAGTTAAGTCTTGTAGGTAGAATAATGGGATAACCTCACCACGGATTTCAACTACATCATTACCTCTAATATCATGAACAGCATCTTTTTCATAGTTAACAACTTCTGAAATTGCCCCAATTGGAATGGCAAAGCCTTCACAACCTGCACGAACAATAAGAGCTTGAACAATTGCTAGGGTTAATGGTACATAAATTGAAATTGTTGTACCTTTGCCTTTTTCTGAATCAATATCAATTGAGCCTTTAATTGCTGAAATTTTTGAATTAACTACATCCATTCCAACACCACGACCAGATACATCGCTAACTTCTTCAGCTGTCGAAAAACCAGCTTCTAGAACTAAACGATAAGCATCTTTATTTGACATGCCAGCTGCTAAGTTTTCATCTAAAATGCCCTTTTCAATAGCTTTTGCTTTAAGTTTTTCAGCATCCATACCTTTACCATCTTCAGCAACTTGAATAACAATATTATTACCTTCATAAAAAGCTCTAATAATTAATGTACCTTCAGGGTCTTTCCCTATAGCTACACGATCTTCTTTTGACTCGATACCATGATCTAACGCATTTCTAATTAAATGCACCATTGGATCTGAAAGCTCTTCTACTAGAGTTTTATCAACCTCTGTCATTTCACCTTCAATAATTAAGTTAACTTCTCTATTTAGCTTAGATTTTAACTCTCGAACCTGACGAGGGATTTTATCAAATACCTTCTTAATTGGCTGCATACGGGTATGTAATACAGATTTTTGTAAATCTTTTGTAACTCTAGAAAGTAAGTCTAAGTTTGTTTGTACTAAACCTACATTCTCAATTTGACTTAATGCATTTTGATTTTCAGGAGCTTTAAGCTGACGAACTAAAGAGTTTCTTGCTAATACAAGCTCACCTACTAAGTTCATAACCTGATCTAAACGACCTGTTTCAACTCTAATTGTTGTTTCTGATGATTCTGCTTTTCTTCTAGGATTTTTTCGTCTTTCCTCAGAGCCAGCGCGCCTATCATTACCTCTTCTATTCATTTTTTCTGGTGTCGCCTCTATTGTTTCTTCAACTTGAATAGCTTTAGATTCAACTTTAGGTCCTGACAAACGAGGATCATTATTAATTTCTGCGATTAAATCTTCATTTATATCTGCTGCTGGAGTTTTTTCTGTTTTAACTTCAACTTTAGGTCCTGTTAAACGAGGATCATTATTAATTTCTGAGATTAAGTCTTCATTTATATCTGTTGCTGCTGATTTTGTTTCAATTTCAACTGCTGGACCTGTTAAACGAGGGTCATTATTAATTTCTGAAATTAAATCTGCATTTATCTCAACACCTTCTGCAGGTTCTGAAATAATCACTGATTCCTCTGCCATACCTTCTACTGTAGAATTAGATTCTGACTCGACTTCTTCGCCTGCTAAAATTTTAAGAGTTTTTGTAATTTCTTCAGTTTCAATATCAGCATCATCTTCGTGATTCTTTGTTGCATCTAATAACTCTTTTAATAAGTCATTTGTTGTTAATAATGCATTCATTACATCTAATGACACTTTTACAGTACCTGATCTAATTTCGTCAAGTAGATTTTCACCTGCATGAGCAAGCTCTTGCATTCTAATTAGACCTAAGAAGCCTGCACCACCTTTTAATGTGTGTAATGATCTAAAAATAACATCAACAGTTTCAGAATCTGTTTCGCCATTTTGAGCCAATGACTCTAAAGATATAAGGTTTTGCTCTAACTCTTCAAGACCCTCTTCCGCTTCGGTCACAAACTCTTCTAAAATTTCTTGTAATTCTGATTGATCCATATCCATAACATCTACCTCTTATTATTTTATTATTGCATTTACTACAGTGGCGATTTGCGTGATAGCTAACTCTTCATCGCTTGCATTTAAATCAACTACTGATTTTGGCATACCATAAACAGTACATGTTTCCTCATCTTGAGTAATAACATACGCGCCTGACTGTTTTAATGTTTTGAATTCTCGTGCTCCATCTGAGCCCATACCTGTTAACATAACAGCTACACAGTTCGCACCAACAGCTTTATTTACTGACTCTGCTAAAACATTTACAGATGGTCTAAATGGACTTTCACCATTATCACCACTTATTTTTGCATATAAAGTATTTAATCTATTTTCAACTCTTAAATGCTTACCACCTGGTGCAATATAAACATTACCCGGGTGTAATTTTTCACCATCTTCAGCTTCTTTCACTGAAATAGCATAACTTCTATCCATTCTATCTGCTAATGCATTTGTAAAGCCTTCAGGCATGTGCTGAGCAATAACAGTTGGAACTTTTAAATTAGGTTTTAATCCAGAAATAACTTCACTTAAAGCCTTAGGACCACCAGTACTTGAACCAATAACTAACAGCTTTGGAGTACCTTTATATGATGCTCTTTTTAGATAGCCAGACATTTTAGGCATAACAACTTTTTCAGTTGCTGCCGGTCTTTCTGATGTTACAAATCTTGATTTTTTACCTGAAACTTTTGCTCTAGATGCAGCAATAATTTTATCTTTTACAAAATCAGCTTTTTTGAAAATATTTTCTGCTGCATTATCTAATGCTTTTGGAATGAAGTCAATTGCTCCAAGCTCTAAAGCTTGAATAGTCTCTTTAGCGCCTTGTTCTGTCAAACTAGACACCATTACAACAGAAGTTGGGCATTCTTTCATGATAACTTTTAATGCCTCTAATCCATTCATTCTAGGCATTTCAATATCTAAAGTCACAACATCTGGCTTTAGTGATTTTACTAAATCTACAGCTTCAAGTCCATTTTCAGCTTTGCCAACTACTTCCATATCAGAACTAGTTTTAATCATTCTTTCTAGAATGTTACGCATAAAAGCTGAATCATCAACTATTAAAACCTTAATTTTTTCGTTCATAGAACTTCCTCTTTATATTGATTTTTATTATTTTTATTCAAGAAGAAAAACTATTATAAGGTAAAAACCTTATAATAGTTGATTTAAGATATCATCAATATCATCTTGCTCTAGGCTTTGGCCTGGTAATTGAGGACCATTAAGAAGCTCTGCATCACTTTGCAGCTCTTTCTTCTTCTCTTCATCCATAGATTTTGCATTTTCGTTATTTAAACCGAAAATAATAACCATTCTTAGAACTTGTCTTTCAACTTCTTTTAATGTTTCAACAATTTTTTGAATTCTTTGACCTGTTAAATCTTGGAAAGTACATGCTTCATAAATTTGCATTGATGATGTTTGAGCTTCCATTAATGAATCTTCAATTGATGCAACAACATCTGGATCTAATGGTGGTTCAATACTAATAAGTCTATCTCTAACTCTTTCATGAATTGAATTAATATCATCACATGAATCCATAATTTTTCTAGTAGCTTCTTCTGTTGTAGAAACAATAGCAGCTAGTTGATCTGAAGCTTCAGGAAGCTTTTCTTTTGATAGTGAGTCAGGTTGAAAATCTTGCAATTCTTTTTTTGCATTATTAATAAACCTAGCTAATTCACCCAATTCTCCGTAAAGCTCAAGGTTAACTTCTTCAAAGTTACCTTCAAACATCGCCTTAATTGCATTCGTTAATTCACGAACTTGCTCAATAGGAACAAATTCTTCTTTTGAATCTTCTAATTTGCTAATTTGATCTTGTACTAATTCTTTATTAACCATATTGTTAAACTCCTAACTTTAAAATTCACCTACAACTTTAATCAGTTTTTCTTTTAGTGTTGCAGCGTTAAAAGGCTTAACAACATAATTACTTACTCCAGCATGAACTGCAGCAATAACATTTTCTTTTTTACCTTCTGCAGTAACCATAATAAAAGGCAAGCTTTTATATCTTTCATCTGCTCTAAGTTCTTTTAGAAATTCTATTCCTGTCATATTCGGCATGTTCCAGTCTGAAACAACTAGATCAATTTTATCTGAATGTACTTTTTCTAATGCTTCTTTACCGTCACCAGCTTCAACAACATTAGAAAAACCCAACTGCTTAAGTAAGTTAATTACAATTCTTCTCATAGTGTGAAAATCATCTACTACAAGAATTCTCATATTTTTATCAACAGCCATATATTTTTTACTCCCGTAAATTTATTTATTATTATTACAAGAAGTCTGACAGCTTTTTTTGAAAAAATCAATAATTTTGTTATTTAATCTGGGGCAATAGTGTCTTTTCTGCAAGCATTCTAGAAATTATACGTACTTTTTCAACATTCATTTTCTCTAAAACTTTAGCAGATTTTTTAAAGTTCATTCTTTTTAAGATACCATAAACTGTTATTTCATCTAAAATATTTAATCTCTCTGCAGCTAAAGCGGGTTTCATCTCAGAATATACAATGGCTAAGTCAGCCAATCTTTTTTCTTCTTTTTCTGAAACATCGTTTAATAATTTTTTAATAGATTTTTCTAATTTTTCTAACTTTTCGATTTTATCTAGCAGCTTAATTTCAGATAAATCAATTAATTTTTCTCTTACAATTAAAACCTGAGCCTTTCTTTCAAGCTCAACACGTCTTGCTTCTAAACTTTGTAGTAGCATAACTTCATTTTCTGTAAATTCTTTTTTTGTAACTTCAAACTTTACATCTAAAGGAGTTGGGTATACTTTTTCATTAACAATAATTTCTTCAACATTCTGAGCAATTGCTGAAACTGAAAACAAAGCTACTATTAAACTAAATATAGCTAAACGCATTATAAAATCTCCCTTAAAGCTTTTTCTATTAATTCTTGCTGCTGCATAGCTCTTTTATTATCTGTTTTTAAGAAATCATCTCCAGATTTTTCATTTTGCTCTTGCAATTCTAACTGCTCAAGCCTTGCAAGAACAGGATCATTTTCTAAAGAGTTTTCATTTGACTCTTCAGGCAGAGCACTTGATGCATAGTTATTAAATTGAGATACTGGTTGAGCTGGCTCTTCTATAAACTGAGGTTCTTGTTGACTTGATGCCTTTGATAAACTTTGTAGAACTTCAATCTTTTTATTTGCTCTAGCTAGTACAAAGCTAAAGTCTTGCATTAAATTGTCTGACTCTTCAATATGTTTTTTTAATTCTGGAATAACATCTGTAGCCTGTGAATTCACAAGCATTAGTGATTGACGAGCTTTTTCAATAAATTGAACAAAATCATTTTGTGATTTTACAAAGCCATCATAACTGTTTTTTAAATCTCTAATTCTTAAAATAACATAAACCTGTAGACCAGCAACGGCTACAAAAAATAGAATCAAAAATATATCTAAAATAATTTTAAACATTAAAAATTAATCTTCCTCTAAGCTATTTATATCTGAAATAGTTCGTAATACTTTAACTGCTAATTTATTATCAACATTACCAACTTTACCAATCATTGTCGTAATGCCTTCAAGGTTAACTTTTACAGGCTGATTAGGCTTAACACTTAATTGTAGAGTATCACCTATTCTCCACTGCAGAGCTTCATCTAACATAACTTGAACTGTATCAAGCTCAACTTTTGCTGTAATATCCGCATCATATAAGTTTTGAGCCAAGTGATTTTCCCAAATATTATCTTGACCAAATTTTTCACCCGCGAATTTTTGCAATAATTGCTCTCTAATTGGCTCTAATGTAGCATAAGGCATACAAAATTGTACACGGCCTTCACGACCAGCTAGAGAAATTCTAACATTAACTAAAATACAGGCGTTACTTTCTTGAGTAACAAAGGCGAATCGTGGGTTACTTTCCATTCGTTCATATTTAAATTCAACAGGAGCTACCGGCTCAAAGGCATTAATTAAATCTGCTAACATCATGTTTGTTAGCTCTTCAATCATAGCTCTTTCAATTTTAGTAAATTCTCGATCTTCTACTCTTGAATGTTTTGATTTTCTACCACCAAGCAGAACCTCAACAAGACCAAAAACCAGCTTACTTTCATAAACCATTAAAATTGAACCACCTAAACCTTCGGCATGTACAACAGAAATACCTGCAGGTAGAGGAATTGAGTTTAAATATTCACCAAATCTTACTGATGAAACTTTTTCTATAGTAATATCAACGTTATCAGCTGCAAATTGTCTTAAACTTGTAGACATTAGTCGTTCAAATCGATCAAAAATAACACTTAGCATTGGTAATTTCTCATATGAAATTACGCTACTGTTAACTAATTGTCTAATTCCTGAGTTTTTTACTTTTTCGTATTCATCATCATCAATACCTAAAAGAGAATCAATTTCATCCTGATCTAAGATTCTTTCATCAACAACAGCAGGAGCAGCTTCTGCAGCTTCTGGTGCTGAACCATCTTCTGGTTCTTCAGCAGCCATAGCCTCCCATTCGGCCATCATCTCTTCTTCTGTTTTTTCAACTTCTTGATTTTCCGGAGCCATACTCATACTTCCCTATTATTATAAAGCTCTATTTTATAATATGTTTTATATTTTGTAATAATTTTAATATTTTTTTAATGTGATATTTTCAAAATAAATTTTATTTTTTAACAAAATGTCAAGTGTATAAGCTAATACACGACTACTTAAAAAATTAAAATACTGAAGAAAATACCAATTCAAACTTGAACGCTTTTTAATGATATCATAGTTTTATTTAAAAAGAAATATTTTTTAAATATATTGCAATTTTATACATTTATAGTTAAGCTAAATTTAATCCATCGCGTTTATTTAGGAATTACTATGACAGAACTAAAATCAGAAAATATTCCTCTAGAAGTAGTCAATGCAATAAACAATAGAGAACTTATACTTGCAGGGCATTTACTGCTAAAACTAACCAACCTTAAGCCTAATTTTTTTAATAGAGCTATAGATCATATTAATGAGCAAAACATAATCAATGAATTTACTCTTTTATATGATCCTAACTACGTACTTATAGTACCTCCGCCAATTAAGCCAGAAAAACAAAAAAAGACCGCAATATCAGCTTAGCGATTTACTTATAAAAAAAGCCTTCCTTATCGGAGGCTTTTGTGCTTTCTTAAGAATCTTGAATATTTCTATACGGTGCTATTTTTAAATAGTAGTCATAATACATTGTCCCACTAGAAAGAAAACCATACCATCTAAAATTACCGTCGTCTATACCATCTCCACCATCAACTCTTTCATCAATTGATTTAGCTAATGTGTCTGTTGTTAAACCTGATAGATATACCCAAATAGAACATGTTACACCTGTTATACACTTACCAGCAACCCAGTCTGCCCATGTAGTATCATCTCTAAAAACTGCCAAACGGATATTACCGTACTGAGGATAATTTAAGAAATTAACGGCCGCAACATTGTATGGTAAATAAGGGCCATTCCAGTTAGTAACACCAGAAGGCTTTTCAACAAGCTCTTTTGTTTTTAATAAGTGATAGTTGTTATCTGTAGGAGTGTTAACAGAATGTGATAACTCTGAGGCAGTATCTAAATAAAATGATTCCCAAGCTTTACCTATTTCTTGCATATCGGCTAAAACTGCAGTTGCACGAGCTTCTTGAATCGCTGAATATAACGCTGCACCTGATATAACTGATAACGCTCCAAAAATTGCTAGAGCAATTCTGGCATCAAGCCCGAACATTGCACCTTTTTTATTTAACATACCTCTACTCCCTCTTTTAAGTATCTTGAATATTTCTATACGGAGCTACTTTTAAATAATAATCATAGTATGTACTACCAGAAGTAAAACTATACCATCTAAAATTACCATCTATTAAGCCATCTCCTCCATCAACTCTTTCATCAATTGATTTAGCTAGCGTGTCTGTCGTAAACCCTGGTAAATAAACCCAAATAGAGCAACTAACTCCTGATACACATTTCCCATCAACCCAATCAGTCCATGTTCTATCGTCTCTAAAAATAGCAAATCTAATATTACCATAAGCTGGATGATCCAGATAATGAGTATCAGCAACAGAATACTGCAAGTATGGCCCTTTCCAGTTTGTTACTCCTGTAGGTTTTTCTACTAGCTCTTTTGACTTTAATATATGAAAGGCCGCATCTGCTTTGTTTAAATTAGTATGCGAAAGCTCATCCCCTGTATCTAAATAATAAGATTCCCAAACTTTACCGATTTCATTCATATCAGTTAAAACTGCTGTAGCTTTTGCTTCTTGAATAGCTGAATAAATGCGGCACCTGATATTACCGACAGCGCTCCGAATATTGCTAATGCGATTCTGGCATCAAGTCCAAACATTGCACCTTTTTGGGTTCGTGAGGACTGAGATCTTGAAACAAGTTCAAGATGACGAACTTTTGCTATATCTCCTTTTTGTAGTTTCATTTTAAATCTCCTATTTTTTTGCAGAGATTCCAGATCAAGTCTGGAATGACAATTTATTTTTTATTTTATCACCGACTATTCAGATGAATATTAATGTGGTTAGTCCAGATGGATTTTTGCATTTTAAACAAAGGACGTGTATAAATAATACACGACGACTTTTAAATATAAAAAGTCGCCGAAATAATCCATTAATATCCTTCTGAAGGTGGAGCTTGTATGATAATTTCGCGTTTCCCTGTTGCTGAAGCCGGACCTACCAAACCGTCTTGCTCTAACTGATCCATGATAGTTGCAGCTTTATTGTAACCAATTCTTAATGATCTTTGTAAGAATGATGTTGAAGCTTTTTGCTCACGAGCAATTAGTTCAATAGCTTGTTGGTACACTGGATCATTTTGGTTTGTATTGCCATTTGTACCACCTGATGAATTAGCAAATTCAGATGCTCCACCTTCACTACTTGAAGTAACGGCTTGAACATACGATGGTTTTGCTTGCTGCCTTAAGAATGCTGCTACATCTAAGCACTCATCTTCATCGGCAAATGCACCATGAACACGTTGTAGGTTTGGAGCTCCATTTTCCATAAATAACATATCACCCATACCAAGTAATTTTTCAGCACCCATTTGATCAAGCACGGTTCTTGAATCTATTTTTGAAGTAACTTTAAAACTCATTCTTGATGGGATATTGGCTTTAATTAAACCTGTAATAACATCAACTGATGGTCTTTGAGTTGCGATAACAAGATGAATACCTGCCGCACGAGCCATTTGCGCAATACGAGCGATTGAGCCTTCAACCTCTTTACCTGCAACTAACATTAAGTCAGCTAGCTCATCGATAATAACTACAATATATGGCATAGTTTCTGTTGCAATTGGTTTTTCTTCCATAATTGGCTTACCAGTATGAGGGTCAAAACCTGTTTGAATTTGCATTGTTGGAATTTTGCCGTCAGCTTCAAGTTTTTCAAATTTTTCGTTAAAGCTTGAGATATTTTTAACGCCCATCTCTGACATTTTACGGTATCTATCTTCCATTTCTTTTACTGCCCATTTTAAAGCTTGCGATGCTTTAGCTGGGTCTGTCACAACTGGAGCTAACATATGTGGAATATCATTATAAACTGATAGTTCTAACATTTTAGGATCAACCATGATGAATTTTAACTGCTTTGGAGTCATTCTATAAAGCAAGCTTAAGATCATAGCGTTAACCCCTACTGATTTACCAGAACCAGTGGTACCTGCTACTAAACAGTGAGGAGTTTTTGCAAGGTCTGTATAAACTGGCTTACCAGTTGTATCAACACCTAATGAAACAGTTAGCTTGCCTTTGTGTTTTTCAAATTCTGGAGTAGAAAGCATTTGTTTTAATGTAAGCATTCTTCTTTGCTCGTTTGGCAATTCAATACCAATAACTGTACGCCCTGGAATTGGAGCAATACGGATTGAAACTGCTGACATTGCACGTGCTAAATCTTCAGCTAAGTTTAATACTTGAGCTGTTTTAACGCCCACCGCTGGTTCTAGTTCATAAATTGTAATAACTGGACCCGGGCAAACTTTTGTTACTGAGCCTTCAACACCAAAGTTTCTTAACTGATCTTCAATCATTCTTGCATTTTGGTTAAGTTCATCTTCAGATAGCTCTTTGTAAACGTTTTTATTAGCGGCAAGCAAGTTTAAAGGAGGTAATTCATATCCTTCTTCTAAGCTTAAAGGAAGAGCCTCTTGTTTTTCTTCATGCTTATTATGAGATGAAGAGTTATTTTCAATCTTTAGAGTAATTTTCTTCTTATTTTCAACCATTTTTGTTTGATTAAAGCTATTTGAAGGCT
>Ga0070724_10001549_pt1 | contig 13557 bp, 10 predicted proteins | sample tdDd001_FD_67278 | JGI IMG/M metagenome (GOLD analysis project Ga0070724, IMG submission 67278) | Marine sediment microbial communities from the Atlantic coast under amendment with organic carbon and nitrate - tdDd00.1 | ecosystem: Environmental > Aquatic > Marine > Coastal > Sediment | place...
TCACCAGGTCGCTTTCCGGGATAGCGCAACAAGCCAGGCATTTGTTCTCATCCCATTCGAAATCCATTAACGCAAAGCTGGAAGCTTCACCGTGATCGACTTCGCCGTCCAGCACGTCAATCTTACAGGTCGCACACAATCCGTGGCAGCAGGCGTGAGGCAGGTAAATCCCTGCCCGCAGCGCCGCATCCAGAATGGTTTGCTCTTCCTCTACCTCAATAGTTTGCCCCAGTGGCTCAATGGTTACTTCAAAGCTCATCGCTATTCTCCCAGGGGCGGAACCAGTGTCGACAAGCCAGGCGTTTTAAACCGGAATTGCTCTTTATGCACTAAGCCATTTTCCTTTACTGATTTATTAAAGTCGGGCGTCCACGGCTCACCGCTTTTGGTCCATTCAATGGCATCCCAATCGATGTTTTCGAAATCAGGATCGGGTTGCATTAGCGGCTTGAGTTGTTGTTCGATGATGTCACCGAGCTTTTGATCCGGCGAACCGAACAACATAAAGGGCGCAGCCATCAGCATGTGGTGATCCCAGCATGCAAATAGCAACTGATGTCCATAGTATTTTTCTACTCTGTCCTGAGAAGGAAACTTGTATTCCCCATTAGCGACAACTGCCATAATCATTCTCCTGCTATTGCCTGTGTTGACAGGCTTTACCACCTGCACTACCAGGTGGCTTGTTATTAAGGGTTATTAGTCGGTAGAAACCTGCTTACGCCATTTTTCAAAGTTGGCTTTGTCTTCGGAGTTCGCGTATTCCCCCGCCGCAGTAGACTCAAGACTTACCCACTCCATCCAGGCAGCCAGGTCGCCTTTTAACGGTTCCTGCATCAGCGCTGGCATGGGTAGCCAGGCCTGTACGTACTTTTCAGGTTCCTGTTCAAACACATGCTGACAACCATCAGAACAGAAGTGATATTTCTCACCTTCGTATTCGGTTTCACGGTGACATAGTTGTGTTGGATCATCCGGCTCAGTAAACAGGCAAGGTAGCTGACAGGTCTGACACAGTTTAGGCAGACCAAAGTTGTTGTATTCCCCACCCGCTTCTTTTTGCGCAATGGCATACTCCCAGCGCGGCAGATAGTATTTTTCGAAGGTGGTTGGATACTTCTCTTTCAACCATTCAATATCACTGGCAGAAGGCGTCCATGAGTGGAATGCCGTACCGAATTTCCATTGATATAGCCCCAGCATGATTTGGTGGGAGGTATGGTCAATTGACTTTTCAACGTCATCCCAATGCATTGGCGGCTTAATGCCGTAGCGAGCCAGGTCACGGAACAACGCGTTACCGTTTTCCACGCCGTAAATATTCCAGGCCTCGCGCCAGGACATAACACGTTTAGGTAACATGTAATCCATCATCGCCGCCACCAGGGTCAGCAGACGACAGCCACGCCAGAACCACTTATCAATCCATTTCTGAACAATAGGGATATTGTCCGGATCCTGTTCAAGCATAAACTTGATACATTCCAGACCCAGCGTCATATGACGAGCCTCGTCCGACTGCGCAGAGAAACCAAACGTACAGGTCGCCATATCACCGTTGTAGGCAGCGCCCGACATGAATGGCACGAACAGTAAGTTAGTCAATACGTATTCGAATGAGAAGCCAATCGCGATCAGGAACTCAAATGGCCCTGCTGACATGGCATCGTCAAAGAAAGAACGCGGCACAGAGGTGTACCAGATACGGTCACGCTGGGTCGCAAAATCCTTAAAGCCATTGTAGAACTTGTTGTAGTTCGACATGGCGTGCACCTGGGTTTGGGCATGGCGAATTTCGTCGATGGACTGCATCTGACACGCCACCTGCGGACCCACACCGGCAAATTCACGACCCACACGGGCAAAACCACGGTGGGCCGCATACTCACCCGGACTAATGCCCTGCAGGAACAGTTTAATTGCCGTTAGGTAACGTGCGTCAGTTACGTTCAGATGGCCATTATTTTGCGCGTGCGCATCGATGATTGCATAGTACTTACGCTCTTTTTCGGCCTGGTATTTCCAGTAAGCATCCATGGTTAACCGGAACGGATCTTCCCACTTCGACCAGTCGTGAACCTTAATGCCTTCGTAATCAACATAGGGGTAGATTTCTTTCTCATCGCGATAGCTTGGCTCCCAGGCCAGATCGCGGGTCATTAAGCGATACTTCTCTTTAACGTTGAGTTTCTTTGGGGTCTTTTTAATATCCACGATAGTCTCCTAGCTGTTCCAGGTGAGTGTCAGAGCGTCTTCGTCTTCATCGACGTTGCCGCTCAGCGTGATTAAGTTGATGTTGAGTTCCTGCATGTCGAACTCACGGCCAATCTCTTCTTCAATGGTCTCGCGTCGTACAACCAGACTGCCTTCAGCCTGCACTTTTACCATCGCCGGTTCATGCACGACTTCGGCATCCGGGTTGTCCTGCTCAATGGCTTCCACAATTGGCCGGGTATCTTCGTTGGCTTGTAAAATGATAAATACTTTAGACATGGGGCTTCCTACTTAAACAGGCCTGCTTTCGTGGCACGCTTCATTAACCCTTCGTGGACCTCACTAACCAGCTCATCAGTGTGGTTACCTTCAACCGCTAAACCGGCAACTGGCAGTAACACTGAGGTAAAGTGATTAGCAGCACTGTCGATCCATTCTTCCAGTACGGCTTTGTTTTCAGCAGACTCTGCGGCCATGGTTTTCACTACCGAATCTACCCAGCGAACAGATTCCAGATACCAGTTGGTCATGAACTGCGTGAGAATGGAGATACCAGAGCCGCCTAACTCCAGCAGGTGTTTATCTATAATGCGTTGATACACAAGTGGATAAAGCAGTCCGTCGAGGACAAAGTTTTGTTTGATAAACACTTCCACGGGATCACGCACGCACATGAGATCTTCAAGAGAGCGTCGAAGTGGTTGCCAGGCATCACTTTCCATCCAGTCCTGTTTGGCGGCTTCCAGCGACTCAACATCGCCGATCATCAGACCCAGACGGGACAAATACTGGGCAATACCCAGGTTGTCCATGGCGTGATACACGCAAGGTTGCGTAAACACCGTGCCATAGCCATAGCCGCAAACCAGCGTATTGTTCAGGTTTGAAGCGTAGTTAAGATGGCGGAGAGGGATTAACAAATCCTGAGCGATTTTTAGTACTGGATCAGGCATGCCTTCAATCAGGTTTAGCGACTCAACCGTTTTGAAGTTTGACTCCATGGTTTCCTGTTGCTTGGCGCGGTTAAGCGTATACGTACTGTAGTAAAACTGGCGCGGGTCTTTTAAGTCATACCAGTCCGACATGCGGATTTTACTTAAGTTAGGATCATACAGTTCCTGTTCCGGCGCCCAGGTAGGACGATAATGCAGGTTTTCAACTGCCTGCAAATCATAGCTGGCTTCCTGATAACGGGATGGAATTTTCTTATCGCCGAAACGCTTTTTTAAATGCGTAAAGGTTTGATTTTTTTGTGCAATATTGACTGTTTGTACATCTATTTGCATAACTCTTTCCTCTTAATCTGGCCTGGCTATTCACCGCGAAAATGGTGAGTGGCATCATGCAGACTCCATTGGAAGGCACTCTGTTCTTCGTCATCAGGCACCTTGCTGTCCTGATCGAGAAAGATCACGTTTTGTTCAGCGCAGAACTTCTCAAAGTCCTGTTGCTTGAGCACCATTTCCAACGCCACTTCAGGCTGGCCGACACTGAAATCAAATTCGACAAATCCGTCGTCGCGCTTGCCCGTCACCCGCACATAATGAAGTGTGGTGTCGAACTGTTCTTTGGGCGCTGCAATACTGTCATTCATGATTTGTCCTCCGGGTTACTATTAGCTCACTACCGTCAGGAAGCTTTCGTGTAACTTGCGCTGCGGGTAATCGAGCCCCTGAGCAAAGTTATCCCAGGTCCAGGTGATGGTTTCGTAATCAGGGTAAGGGTGATAGCCGCCCATAAACGTTTCAAAGCGGTTGCCGGATGGGTCCCAGGCGTAGATAGTGCAGCCTCGGGTAATACCATGACGGGTTGGGCCGATGTCCACTGCCACTTCGTTCATCGACATGATGTCACCGGCGCGAAGCACCTGCTCCCAGCTGTCCATTAAGAAGGAAGTATGGTGAAGTTTGCCTGGCTCAGGATATTCAACAAAGGCGATATCGTGGACTTTGTGTGAGCAGGACAACCAGATACCCGCTTCTGTTTCGTTGTCTTCTCCCAGTACACGTTCCACCAGGTAGAAGCCAAGCACGTCCTCAAAAATCGCTTTTACTTTTGCGATGTCTGGTCCGTATAACAGCATATGGTCGAGGCGAAGCGGGGCAATGCCGTGCTCGCTTTGAGAATACCAGGGCGCAGGGTTAGTCAGTCCCATGCCGTTACCCACTTTGGTCTTGTCGGCAAACAGCTCAAATTCATGTCCGGAAGGCAGGGTAAAGCGAACGCGTTCGCCGGTTTCCAGCATGTCACCAGCTTCAATGCGGCGGGTTTCAACGCCATAGGCATTCAAGTCTTTCTCAAGTCTATTGAGGGTGTCACTGTCGAGTACTTTGAAACCTACAAAATCCACTCCTGCTTGGTCGGCTTCGCGAATGATATAGCTGTTGTGATCCTGCTCATCCCAGCATTTAAAATAAACACGCCCCTGGTCATCCCGGCCGGTTTCGACCAGTCCCATGACATCACCGTAAAATTTAACGGCTTCATCCAAATCCAGTACTCGAACTGCAACATGCCCTGGTCGTAATACACCTGTCATCGCCATAATATGTTCTCCACTTTATGTTTTTATTTCGCGTTTCTCAGTTACATTACATTAACCATTACAGATACCATGCCAATAAGGCAAATCACTGTTTTAAATGAAAAAATTAAAATAAAGCGAGATTAAAACCACTGATTGTTAATAAAAAATTAACGATAATGTTAAACACTATTAACCACCTTACATTTTTGTAAGCTTTGAGCAGGTATGGCGTTATGGTTTGCGGAGAAATGGGTGTAATTAAAAACCTTCATGCACGGTGAAGTGACTTGCAGATGGGGAATTTAAAACGGTCTTGAGTGCAAATAGCATTGCCACTAGAGATGGCAAAAAAGACGCTGGCAGGTCAATCAATACAGCAGAAATAAGGGGGAGAAAAACAGATTGCCAACACCGGCAGGCAATCTGTTCAGGCAGCGTTTTCTGCTTTTGTGGCGCTTTCTACTTTTGTGACGTTTAACGCGGTTTTTCGTTGATGCGATAGGCCAGTTGACGTCGGGTAACACCAAGGTACTGGGCTGCGTGGGTCAAATTGCCATTGGCTTTGCGCACTGCAGCTTCAAAGATTTGTTGTTCGTGTTTATGCAGATTAAATTCACCTTGCTCGATGAGTCCGTCGTAGTACTGGTCGCTGAGCGGGTCCTGACTGCTAAGGGGTTGTACAAGCCCTTTATCGTTCACCTTACTCATGTGGGTTTGTTCTACGTCAGTATCGACATCAGGCGGGCTAACGAACAGATGGTCCAATTCAATCAAACCACCGTCGGTCGCGAGCAGTACGCCGCGCTCAATCACGTTCTCCAGTTCCCGCACGTTACCCGGCCAATCGTAAAGTCGGAGAACTTGCATTGCCTGTTCAGAGAGGCCAGCCAGACGCTTTTGATAACTTTGGGAAAACTTCTCTATCATGGCATTACACAACAGCAATATATCAGCTCGTCGCTCCCGTAAAGGCGGAATACTTACCGGATAGGTCGCAATTCGGTAATAGAGATCAGCGCGGAATTTACCCTCTTTTATTGCTTGTTGCAGGTCAACATTAGTAGCCGCCACCAGCCTGACATTCACTTTTCTTACAACATCGTCACCAAGGCGCTCGACCTCACCACTTTGTAAAACCCGAAGCAGTTTCACCTGTGCGGAAAGTGGCAGATCACCGAGTTCATCCAGAAACAGCGTACCACCATCAGCACGCTCAAACCGACCGGGACGAGACTCCTGAGCGCCAGTAAATGCCCCCTTTTTAACGCCGAACAATTCGGCTTCGATAAGCTCGTGTGGAATGGCCCCGCAGTTTACTGCGATGAATGGGTTTTCTTTGCGACCACTGTGTTCATGCAGCCAACGTGCAAACACTTCCTTGCCCACCCCCGTCTCACCTAACAACAATACGTTAATAGGGGAATCGGCGGCGCGTTTTAACAAGTTGAGCGCACTGGTAAATTCAGGAGACGCGCCAACCAGACCGTCGGTGTCATAATTCGCCTGACGCTTTCCCCGAAGCTGACTGAGTTCTTTTTCAATCTCACGTAGTGAAGGATTCAGGGGGTCATCACGGAACAAGTCGATATAACTTTCATCGTCCCAACAGTCCGCTGGTTTGCCAACGAATTTACAGTGGTGATCCCCGGTACACATACACTGGGTTTCTTTGAAAACAATAAAGCGCCGAAAGAACCGGCTGGTATAGCCGGAGGCGTAGCCAATAATTGTCCAGCATGCGGGGTCGTCAGACAGTCCCATGGATTGCAATTGCGCTTCGGCTTCCCAGGAATTTTCAACAATGACTTCACCGAAAAACCGACCCGCTTCCCAATCGATTTCCGCTTCAGTGATATGCGAACGCACGTGCCCTTCAAACGCATGTAATTCAGGCCCAATACGGAACACATCATAACTGTTAATGTTATCGGCGAGTTTGTGTGCCAGGTCAGCGTCTTGTTCACCTGCGACAAAACCAATACGAATAAGCAGTCGCTTAACCGTATCGTCATCTAAATAATCAAACAGTTTGGTGCGCAACTCCATTAGCGCTTTGGCGTGCAGTAATAACAACCGGCTTTCGCCTAACCAAATTTTGCCGGTTTCCTGATTAAAGCGCAGTTTTGAGCGAAGGTCGAAACGATCGACGACGTCTTTTTCTTCCTGCGTGATTTTTTGAGCTGCAATCATACTTCTTCCAACAAACAGGGGTTAGGCGCGATTAGTCCATCATACCCACTAAACGTAAAAGTGTTAACACTTTGTAAATGCAAAATACCGGCCATAGCTCATATCTATGAAGCCGGTTCCACATTTACGCTGTTATTCACCGGCAGTAAAAAGCGGGCTAGCGCAGGTAGCAGAATAAGCGCACCTAACATGTTCCAGATGAACATAAACGCCAGTAAAATACCCATATCTGCCTGAAATTTAATCGGTGAAAAGACCCAGGTTGCGACCGCTATTCCCAGCGTAATACCAGTAAGTACCACGACCTTTCCGGTAAAGAGTAAGGCGTCGTAATAGGCTTCAGAGAGGCTTAAGCCATCCTGTAACCGAGACTTCATCACGGTCAGGATATAGAGTGCGTAATCCACACCAATGCCCACACCCAGCGCAATGACAGGTAATGTTGCTACCTTTACACCAATATTCAGCCACACCATCAACGCCTGACACAGAATAGAAGTCAGCATAAGGGGTAAAATGGCGCACACGACCGCCCTCCATGAGCGAAACGTAATAAAGGCCAACACAATTACCGCACCGTAAACATAAAGCAGCATCTGTGTATTGGCTTTCTCAACCACGATATTGGTTGCCGCTTCGATACCCGAGTTCCCGGCCGCATTTAAGAATTGGAATTTTTCGGTATTGTTTTGTGCTGCAAAGGCTTCAACTGTTTGAACAACGTCGTTCAGCGTGTCAGATTTGTGATCTTTCAGGTACGCAAAAATGGTCAGTAAGTCACAATTTTGATTGAACATTTCTCGCGGTGCACGCGTGATGATTGCGTTTAGCATCCCTTGCGAACGCGGAATGCCGTACCACTTTAAATTCCCTTCATTCATGCCGGCATTGGCAACCTTTGCCAGACCCGCTAACGAAGACGTTGTGACCACGCCGGAAAGCTGCCGCAATTCCTGTTCCAATGCATCAACGGCCATCAGGGTGTCGTAATGGGCGCAGGCATATTGCGCTGTCTTAACCATTACCACATAGACATCCGAACTGGTAGCGTAGTTTGCAGTCATAAACGCATTGTCCAGGTTATAGCGGGAGTCTGGACGAAGTTCTGGTGCCCCCTGGTCGGTGTCACCAATTTTCACATTCATACTAATGACACTGCCGGTTAAACCCAGTAGTAACGCGCCTATTACGGTTACCGTGGCGTATTTTTTACGGGTAAACAGATCCAGAAAGGCCCATAAAGGGTGTTTTTTATGCGCAACGTCGGCTTCATCACGCAGCTCCGCTTTGATGCTGCGCTTAGCGGCAGACGCAGCAACGCCAGTGTATGACAGCAATACCGGGAGCAGGATCAGGTTACTGAAAATCAACACCGCCACACCAATACTGGCCGTTACGGCAAGATCCTGAATCACGGGTATATCTATCACCATTAGCACGGCAAATCCCACAGCATCTGAAATCAGTGCAGTAATACCCGCCAGGAAAAGCCGTCGAAAGGTATAGCGAGCGGCCAGTAGTTTGTGAATGCCCCGCCCGATGTCCTGCATAATGCCATTCATCTTCTGTGCACCATGACTCATGCCAATCGCAAACACCAGAAACGGCACCAGAATTGAGTATGGATCCAATTCGTAGCCTAATGTAGGCAATAAGCCAAGCAGCCAAATAACCGCAACCAGGGAGCAGCTGACAACCAGCAAGGTACTGCGAAGACATCGGGTATAAACAAACAGTACGCCTGTTGCTATGGCGATGGTAATGGCAAAAAACACCAGCACTTGCTGCAGGCCATCAATTAAATCACCGATAACCTTGGCAAACCCTGTGATATGGATTTCAATACCGTCTTTTTGGTATTTGGCTCGTAGTACTTCGAGTTTTTCGGAAAACGCTTGATAATCCAGCTGATTACCATCCGGGTCTACCTCGCGAAGTGGTACCAGAATAACACTGGAATGGTAGTTGCCTGATACCAACTGCCCGACTTCGCCAGAGCGTTCTACATTTAAACGCACTTGATCCAACGACGCTTGGGACCCGTCGTAATCATCAGGGATAACCGGGCCACCATCCAGTCCTTCCTCGGTAACCCCTGTCCAGCGAACGGCTGGGGTCCACAGCGATTTCATAAAAGGTCGCTCAACGCCGGGCATTAAAAACAGCTCGTCATTCAACTGTCTGAGGGTTTCAAGATACTGCGCCTCAAAGATAGACCCTTTCGTATTGTGTACCGCAATGCGCAATGCATTGCTGGTATCGGATAACTGTTTACGGTTATCCAGAAAATTCAGAATATAAGGATGATTGCTTGGAATCATTTTCTGAAACGCCGCGCTCAACGTTAGCTGTGTGGACTGATACCCCAACATACTGGTCACCAGCAGACAGAGTAAAATAATCAATGGCCGGAAATTGAAAATAGCCCGTTCCAGCAGTCTGCCAGAGCTGGTATCGAAGTCTTCAAGATGACGAATGAGCGTTTCGCCTTGTGTCTGTGTTGTCATTAGCGTGCTCCCCCACTCACCAGATTCGCGTCATTGACCAAATGAGCACCGCGCGCTGTTGAAACGGCAAACCCGCTTTGCGCCTGAATAATATCGGTGATCCCGCCGAAGGGAGCCTGCCCCATCAGGCTAAAACTCTTTGCTGAATCTGCACTCACGAAAAGCTGCCCGCTTTGATCGGCCAATAGAATTTGTCCGTCTGTGGTAACAACACCGCTGGTGAGGGTGACCTCTGAGCCAAGTTTTACCCGCTTCCAGCGACCTTTGCCTTTTGTCTGGCGCCAGACATTGCCTCGCAGGCCATACAAAAGACGCGTACCATCTTCGAGTAAGAGACCGTCAAAGAAACTGCCGTAATAGGGCGTATCCAGGGCTGAAAAAGCGTTGCCGTTGTCACTGGAAGTAAAAACCGCAGCCTGTTCGCCAAGAATAATGAGTTCATTTGTTGAACGCACCACTTTGTAAAGGTGTTTGCCCGCAGGATTGGGTAGCCGCGCGATTATTGAATACCAATGCTCACCACCGTCATTCGTGGCAAAAGCCAATCCATATGCGCCGATGGCCCAGCCATCGAATTGATTGGCAAAATACACGTCAAGAAATGGCTTATCGGCGCCCTCTTTAATCAGGTAGCCAGCATTGCGTTTAGCCCGTTCGCCACGACTGTCGCCGGCCGCAATCAGCGCTTCGGCTTCTTCCATTGCCAGCTCGGCGGCCTTAAAACCATCCAGTTGTTTATGCCAGGTATTCCCCCCATCCTGGGTTGCCAGTATTACGCCGCTGTGCCCCGCCGCCCAACCGTTCAGTGGATCACTGAACGTAACCGCAGTCAGAGTAACCGACACAGGTACCTTTTTTGCCTGAGTCCAATGCAAGCCTTCGTCATCAGACAATAGAATCACGCCACGCTCGCCTACGGATACGACGTTATTGCCCACATGGGCCAGGCCCAACTGAAGGGACTGTATACTGCTTTTATTTTGCTTGGCAGGCGACACAAGGACGTCTTCGAGTGTAGATTCGGCTGCGTATTCTGCATCGGCTGTCAACGAGATAGCCAGCAACAGAATAATCAGTGAAAAAGAAGGCATAGAGAAGCCGAACAAGCTATCTACATTATTTCGTTTCATGAATACAATCTCTGTTACGGAATAGCGGAAAGGCCCGCTGTAGCGGGCCCAGACAAAGGTTAGCGAACAGCATCTGCTGCAACGGCGTCACCGGTAAAGTAAGTTTCAGGCTTTGTTTCAACCACATGGAAGGTTTCACCATTCAGTGACTGAATCACACTCATGGTTTTCGCTTGCAGGTTAAATACCGTGGCGGTTTTAATTAGCGTCGCCGGTACCGATGGCACTACAAACGGCGTAACCTGAGTGGTTCGCCATAAATTGCCCTCGGCGTCGTAACCATCCATTAGCAGGATTACCCACGAGTCTTCGTCGATATAATATGTCCGGGTCGGCACTGCGTGGCGCTTGCCGTCAGCGACCGTGGCTTTAACTTCCCATACACGGTGTTTTTCCCAGCGCACATGCTCTGGGTTTAAGTGAAATGCAGCAATGGCCTCCTCCGCACTTGGCGCAATAAAACCGTTGTTGTTGTAGGGCACCAGCAGCTCTTTCTTACCGACCAATTCCCAGCGGTAGCGGTCAATATGACCCAACAGTCCTTGTACTTCGTCGAAGTAGTTAGCACCAGACGCTACAAAGTCAGGCGTGTCATAAGCAACGGTAGGCGCACGACGTACCCGGCGCTGTCCCAGCAGGTACTGCCAGGCCTTGCGCGGGTTGTCTGCGTCAATACTGTCACGAATGACCAGCGACTCCCCGGCTTTGAATGGCGGCTCCATGGTATTGAAACGGAACATCGAGTATTCGCCATTCCAGTCGTCCGGATCCGCATCGCGGTAATAGGGTGGGTACTGGAAAGAAATTTCGTTGCGGGTGGCCAGCGTATGTGAGCCATCTGCATTACCCACCACGTTTTTAAACGTATATTCAATGGATGGCGCTTCTACTCGCAGCAGAAAGTTCCACATGACCTCGTTGCCATTCTCAGGCATTGGAAACGGGATACCGCCGATACAGCCTTCGATACTGTACCCTTCCTCAGCAAGTTCACAGTTAGCCACATTGGTTTTGATTGCATCGTATACATACTTAGGTGCTGCGGCGGTGCGATGCGACGGATAAATATCCAGGTAAAAGGTGTCGGGGTACTTCTTCAGCAACGCGATGGTGCCTTCAGATAGCTGGTCGGCATATTGCTGGTAGTTGCCAGCGTCGACGCGATACAACGGCTTTTCATCGCTAAACAGCTCCAGCGGGATATCCCCTGCATGACTTCCGGCTACTTTTTCAGTGAGGCCTCCGGTCCACGCCGGAATCGAGCCGTCGGCATTACCTGCGGCAATACCACCCAGTGGCGTTAATTCTGTGCCGAGTTTAGCGGCGTCTTTACCCGCAGCCATCGCGGCTGGGACAACGGCCAAAGTCAGGGCCAGCGTCATTGCGGTACGGATTTTATTAAACATCATGATTCTCCTGTCTTTAAGCGTTAGAAAGTACGTTGAACAGACAGCGAAATGAAATCCCTATCGCCGTGAAAGTTCTTGTAAGAAAGTGTGGGTACCGGTGTGTCATATTGAATAACCGAGCCGGCTTCACCGAGGTATTTGGTAAAGTTCAACGCAAACCGCCATGTGCGGTTGTAGTCGCCTTTCAGGCCAATACTGGCATTACCGCCATGTTCAGCCGGAAACAGCACGCCGTTAACCGAAGAGCGGCCGTCCAGGCCGTAACCAAAGCCAATCGGTACCTGTAAATCAAGACCCGGCATAACCTGGAAGTAATCGGGTACAAATACAAACTGAATGGCACTGGCATTTTCGGTTGACAATGGGTCGAGCTGATCGGCATTTTCCGAAATATTGAGGCGTCGGTTAAACGCAAACTCACCAATAAATGAAGCAGCGTCCCAGATACTGTTTTCGTTCAATATCGTGATCATCGACGCATTAAAGTGGAAGGTGTCACCGCGAGGGAAAGCAGCGTTATCTCTGCCATCAGAGACCGTATCACCGGGCAGGATAACCGTGTTACCCGTTGCCACCAGTGCCATATCCTGACGTACTGACATTTCAGCCGCGATGTTGGTTTCACCCACCAGTGTACTTACGCTCAGGCCGTAGACCTTGATATCTTCTGCAAATACCTGAGTGTAATCGCCAATACCGCCATCTCTTGCGTTAATGCCCGGGCGCACATAAAACTGGGGTAACTTGTCGTGGAACTGTGCGGCATAAAGTCCGACTTCATAGTCATTGATTTTATAGCGAGCCTGAAAACCAAACTGACCTGAATCGTCAGCAGCCATATCTTCTGTGCGATGAACTACAGTGCCAGGGCCAAGAATGATCGTTTCACCGCCCTTATCCACAAAATCAGCAAATGAAAAATAACTTCCCGCTGCCGGTAAGCGTGACTTGCGCCACTCGAACTGATAGTAAGCAGCCAGAGTGAGTTTTGAATTCACCTGCAGCTGAGCTGCGAACTGACCGGTAGGGCGCGCCACTTCCTTAAATTCAGATTGAGGTACCGACAGCGCTCGAGCCAGGTCCAGTCCGGTCATTGCGCCTGCAACGGCATTCGAACCAAAGAACAGACTTTCGCCGTAAAGCTGGGTAAAGCGACCGACTTTGACATTCAGTTGTTTACGGCCAAAATTAAAACCGCCGTACACAAAGGCGTCGAGAATCTCACCATACTGACCGTGCAGATTTTTCGTTTCCTCAGTAAACTCGCCAGCCGGAACCGATTGCGCATTTATCAATGCGCCACCTAATGCAGCAGGGTTATCGTTACTATCGTGATAGACAGAGTCGTACCAAGTGGCCGCACTAACGCGGAAACCGTATTTTTTCTTGTAACGCAAATCAAACTCCGACAGCAAATCAAGGCGATTCGAGATTAAGCCTTTGTCGAAGTTCAGATCGCCGTCGTTGGTGTTTGCCTGAGGGCCGATTGAGGCATCGGCGACGTTTGAATCTACGTCGGCAACCCGGAAAGAGGCACTGTATTTCACCGTATTGTCCCAGCGGATCCGTAAATCCCGGTT
>Ga0070724_10001551_pt1 | contig 13548 bp, 6 predicted proteins | sample tdDd001_FD_67278 | JGI IMG/M metagenome (GOLD analysis project Ga0070724, IMG submission 67278) | Marine sediment microbial communities from the Atlantic coast under amendment with organic carbon and nitrate - tdDd00.1 | ecosystem: Environmental > Aquatic > Marine > Coastal > Sediment | place...
TTTTAGTATACACAAAGAGTTTATTATTGATTTTGGGTTCTCAGTTATTCATAGTTTATTTTTTGGCTTTTTTCCTTCAAAGAATTATTACGACCCCTATATTGACCTTAAACAAATTTGCACAAGAAATATCTAATAAGCAGGATTATTCGAAACGATTAAATGAAGTTAAGACAGATGAGACAGGGATTCTTTATTCATCATTTAATTTAATGCTAAATCAAATTCAAAAAAGAGATGAAAAAATAAATACTGATAAATTAAAATTGGAAATAAAAAACGATGAATACATAGAAATAAATAAGAAACTAATTGAAAACAATAAAGAATTAAAAATAGCCAAAGAGAAAGCCGAAGAAAGTGAACAACTTAAATCTGCTTTTTTAGCAAATATGAGTCATGAAATTCGAACACCAATGAACGGTATTCTAGGCTTTCTTGATTTACTTAAAACTCCAAATTTAAGCGAGAGCAAGAGGAGTAATTATATTGATATAGTTAATAAAAGTGGAGATCGTCTACTTACAACAATTAATGATATTATAGATATATCAAAAATTGATGCCGGACAAATGATTGTAATCATTGAAGAAACGGATATTATTGGGCTAGCAAAAGATTTATTTTCATTCTTTTTAATTCAGTGTAAAGAAAAAGGCTTGCGTTTGAATATGGAAATTTTGATGGAAGATGATGTATATATTACAAATACAGATAGTAATAAACTGAATTCAATTCTAACTAATTTGATTAAGAATGCTATTAAATTTACACAGCGCGGTTCCATACTCATAGAACTTTCTCTGAATGGTAAATATTATAAATTTTCGATTATTGATACCGGTATTGGTATTCCAGAAAATAGGAGAAAAGCTGTATTCAATAGGTTTGAACAAGCTGATTTAGATGGAGAATTGGCGGTAGAAGGATCTGGCTTGGGTTTATCTATTTCTAAGGCATACGTTGAAATGCTAGGTGGTGAAATCTGGTTTGAATCGAAAGAAAATGTAGGGACTAGTTTTCATGTTACATTACCGCTAAATAATTAAAATCTTTAATAAAAAGAATTAGAAGCTAAGTGTTTATCAGATAGATCTATCTGATAAACACTTAGAGTTTAAATACTATTCGTACTTGAGAGCATAAACTGGATCTTTACGAGCTGCATTCCAGGTTTGCCAGCTAACTGTTACAATTGCAATTAGTAGTGCAATAATTCCTGATAAAGCAAATATCCACCAGCTAATTTCTATTTTGTAGGCGAAATTACTCAGCCAATCTCTCGCAATATAATAGGCTATAGGACTGGAAATAATGAAGGCTAATGCTACCCATTGGATATATTCTTTGATTAACTCAAAAAGAATCTCGGTAGAACTCGCACCATTTGCTTTTTTAATTCCAATTTCCTTTGTTTTGTGTTGAATACTATATGAGGAAAGTGCAAACATTCCTAAGGTTGACAGTAGGATGGAAAGAATAGCAAATAGTGTTAATGCTTTCATTTCGTTATTTTGATTTCGATACATTTTTGAATAAACATCATTCAGAAATTCATATTTGAATGGTTCATCTGGGTTAATTTCATGCCATGTATTTTTTAACGTACTCAAAGCTTTCTCTGTATTTCTATTATCTGTTCGAATAAAAAACGTTCCATTAAACATCCTTTTGGAAGCCATTACAATAGGTTGTTCTTTGTTGAACATGCTATCGTAGTGTAAAGCATCTATTACGGCAACAACTTCACCTTTTGCAAACATCAATGGAGCTGCAAATTTGTATTTAAATACCTTACCAATAATATCTTTAGGATTTGAATATCCGAGTAACTTAGCTGCAGCTGCATTAATTATGTATTGTTCTTTAAATCCTGGATGTTTGGCTTCATACTCGCTAAGGGTTTTGCTGGCGACTTTTACATTTGGATTGATTGCTATTCTTTCCCAGGCAAATGATGAAGTTGAACCCATTTCTACACTCCCAGCGATTGGCTCTATTCTAAAAAGATTATAAAAATCTTCATCAATGGAAACCATGGTTAGTTTCAATTTGTCGGTATTTTCAAATCCTTCTAGCTCAAACTCATGATTAAAAGGAGATATCATTCCCGGAGGTGTTGTAGAACCACTCACATATAGTATTTCAGGATGTCTTAATGCTAATTCTTTAAATTTATCATACTTGGCAATGCTAGAATACGGAACTTCTGACATCACAATTATTGAATTGTCACCTTTTCCAGGGTGATTTTTCATTATAAATGAAATTTGCAGATGCAATACAATTGTTAAAACGAGAGCTGTAATGGAAAGAACAAACTGAAAAACCAAAGAGAAAATAAATTTTCTAGATCCTTGCTCCGGATTGTTACTTAGTTGTTTTGGGATGCCTTTAGTATATAGTGGTAATAAACTGGATGCTCCAAAAACGATTATGAATAAAATTACAATAAGAATTATTAGAATAGCTGTAAAATTTAATTGAAGATTAAAATTGGTCAAGTGCTTAAAATTATAGGCTAATAGAATTCCAATAAGAATAGCAGTTATGCTTTGAAATAGTGATTTAATAAATAGAATTTTCGATAAATCATAGAGCGAGGCTCCATTGACTATTCTTATTTTTAAATCTTTTAATTCAGTTAAGAATTGTACGTAGTTTAAATTGGAATAATTTATCAATGTGATGATAAGAAGGATTATGCAACCAGCAACAAGAATAATTAAGGATTTGATATTTCCATTTGATTCCAATTCATCAATTCCATTACTTTTTAAATGAATATCTGTTAACTTGATCAATTTGAATGTTGCAGGAAGGCATCCCTCTTCTATATTTTTTTTCCAGTAAGAATTCAATCGATTTATGAATTCTACTTTATTGGCATTTTTATGGAATCGCAGATATATGTAACAAGTTTCCATATTCTCGCGCTGATGTTTTTCCGTCATCGAAAATAGTATCTCAGGCTTCAAATGAGAATTAGAAGGTATCTCTTCCAGAATAGCTGTAACCGTATAGGTTCTTTTTCCAGGTTTGTATCCCTCTTTAATGGTAAATTCTTTGCCAATAATATCCAAACTACCAAAATACGCAAGCGCCGCTTTTTTACTTAGAGCAGCTTCGTTCGATTTTTTAAATATATTGTTTTTATTCCCTTTAAGTAGTTTAAAGTCAAATGTGTCGAAGAACGATCGAGAAGTATGCAGTGCTTTGTCTGGATAGAAGGTATTTTCTCCAATCTGCATTTTTAATTGGAAGGAGCCAAACAGGCATACAATTTTATTAATAGAAGGAAAATTATCATATAAGCTTTCTGCGTAGTTAGTTATCATTACAGAATTCGGATTATCTGATTCTCCTATTAAATTGCTAAATCCAGGTTGATCTATTTGTAGACGGTAAATATTTTCTGCTTTAGAATGGAACTTATCGTAAGAAAACTGATGTATTGTGTAGGAACTAACAAGCAATACAGCTGCAAAAGCTATAGCAATGCCAATAATATTAATAAAGAACCATTTTTTGTTCTTTGGTAAGTATTCTGATAACATATTGTGTGAGTTGAAGGTTAGTAATTGATTGTTGCAAATTCGGTAGTAGTGTTTTCGGCAACAATTTCGCCATCAAATAATCGAACAACGCGATGTGCAAATTCAGCATCGCGTTCCGAGTGTGTAACCATTACTATTGTAGTTCCTTCATTATTTAGCTCGCTAAGTAAATGCATGACTTCCAACCCAGTTTTCGAATCCAAATTACCTGTAGGTTCATCGGCAAGTAATAATTTGGGATTTGCAGCAACAGCTCGGGCAATTGCAACTCTTTGTTGCTGTCCGCCTGATAATTGTTGAGGGTAATGATTCCTTCTGTGACCAATTTTCATACGATCTAATATTTCCAAAACACGCTCTTTCTTTTTGGAAGATGGATAACGTAGGTATTTTAAAGGAAGTTCCACGTTCTTGTAAACATTTAATTCGTCAATGAGGTTGAAAGATTGAAAAACAAAGTTGATGTTACCTTTTCTAAGTTTATTTCTTTGATTTTCTTTCTGCCTGCCAACTTCATTATTAAAGAAAAAATATTGTCCATCAGATGGACTATCCAGCATTCCTAAGATGTTTAAAAGTGTTGATTTTCCGCATCCTGAAGGTCCCATGATAGCAACAAATTCGCCTTCATTTATTTCTAAATTTATACTGTTTAGGGCTGTTGTTTCTACGTCTTCAGTTTTGAAAACTTTTGTCAGATTTTTAATTTTAATCATTGGTATTGGGTTTTGTATTACAATTCTAAATGTTAAACTCTACAATCACAAATTATTTTATGATTTCAATTCTTTCTGATAGTAGCCAATAGATATGCCATGTTTGTTAATTGATATATTAGTAGTTTGTTAAGCTGTTTTTATAGGTTTTTACAGATTTAGTAGGTGTAAAATTCTTTTATTTTAACTGTATAGTTTCTTTACATTTTGTTGAGTTGTTAATCTCATTTTTCTACATTTGGTTGTCTTAATTCAATAAATTATGTCATCAGGAAAAATCTTAATTGTCGACGATCATAAAAGAGTTCGCGTTTCCTTACAAATGTTGTTACAGGATGAATTTGAACTTGTAAATACACTTTCGAACCCCAAATCTTTAAAAAGTGAACTTCAAGCTTGTCAATATGATATTGTTTTGTTGGATATGAACTTTTCGGCAGGAGTAAATACGGGTAATGAAGGGCTATTTTGGATGAAGGAAATAAAAAAACAGAATATCGATATAGCGGTTGTTTTATTAACAGCTTATGGTGATGTGGAGTTGGCTGTTAATGCAATAAAAAATGGAGCATCCGATTTTGTATTGAAACCCTGGGATAATAATAAGTTGATCATTACCCTTAAAACTGCATTGAAGTTGCGCAATTCTAAAATAAAGATTCAAAAGTTAGAATCAGATAAAAAAGAGTTGACCAAAGAACTGAATCATAATCAGACAAAGATTATTGGTCGATCGAAAGTTATGAACGATTTGCAGAAAGTGATATTTAAGGTTGCAAAAACCAATGCTAATGTATTGGTTTTAGGTGAACATGGTTCAGGAAAAGAGATTGTTGCGAGAGAGATACATCGCATGTCAGATAGAAGTAAAAATATACTTATTTCGGTTGATATGGGAGCAATTAGCGAATCGCTATTTGAAAGTGAATTATTTGGACATACAAAGGGAGCCTTTACTGATGCTAAAGAAGAGAAAATTGGTCGTTTTGAACTGGCTTCGGGAGGAACACTTTTTTTAGATGAAATAGGTAATTTAAGTCTGGAAATGCAAGCCAAACTTCTTTCGGTATTACAATGCAGGCAGGTTATTCGGGTAGGTGATCACAAAATTAGACATATTGATATTCGATTGATATGTGCTACGAATAAAAATCTTGAAAAAATGGTTGAAGAGGGAAGTTTTCGGGAGGATTTGCTTTATAGAATAAACACAATTCAATTAGATGTGCCTGCTTTGCGCGATCGAGGTGGTGATATAGTTTTGCTGGCTGAATATTTCCTACTTAAATATGCAAAAAAATACAATAAAGGAAAGTTGCAGTTTGCTGTTGGAGTGTATGAAAAATTGCTGAATTATTCCTGGGTTGGCAATGTAAGGGAATTGCAGCATGCAGTTGAAAAAGCAGTTATTCTTTGTGAGCAAAATATAATTACTAATGATGATTTTTTATTCAAACAAACCAGTAGACAAATAGTAAAATTGCCACCGAAAAGTTTTGGTGAGATGGAAAAGCAAATGATTTTATCAGCAATGGAACGATACAAAGGTAACTTAACACATATGGCAAAGGAATTAGGTGTTACTCGTCCGACTCTCTATCACAAAATTAAAAAATATGATTTATAGAAATCTATTTACTCAAATTGTAATTCGTTTGGCAAGTATTATTCTTTTATGCTTTGTTACAAGTTTTATTTATTGGGAAACAACATATCCATTAATCGCATATCTTCTTTTTATGGTATTGATATGGTTTAGTTATCAATTAATTCAGTATTTGAATGCAACCAACCGTTTGCTTGCTCAATTTTTCCTTTCAGTAAAAAATGATGATATCAGTATAAAGATTCCAAATAATGTAAAAGGTGAATCGTTTGAGGAATTGAGTAAAAGTATGCACGAAGTGAATCAAAACATAAGAGATTTACGTTCGCAATTTCAACAAAAAGAAATGCTCAGTGAAGCAATAATCGAACATGCTTCAGTTGGCTTGTTATCTTTTAATAAAGATGGAACTGTAGGCTGTATTAACAGAAAAGGGAGAGAATTAATTGGTGTTCATAATTTATTAAATATAAAAGCCTTAGTAAAAATAGATGAAGAGTTGGTAAGATTGATGTTGAGAATAAAATCTGGAGAAACTCAAATCTATCGCTTCCACAAAGATCTATTAAGTAGATATTTATTGATATCCTGCACAAGTATTAAATTGATTGATGAGGAGTTTAAATTGATATCATTTGCAGATATTAAAAACGAAATTGATGCCAATGAACTGGAATCATGGCAGAAATTAATTAATGTTCTTACTCACGAAATCATGAATTCGGTTTCGCCATTAACTTGTTTATCTGAAAAATTAGAAAGCAACTACCAGAAAATAGAAGTGGGGACGATTCTTACCGAATCAGTTCTCAATAAAACTCGCGATGGTCTTCAGGTTATTAAAGAACAAGGACAGGGTTTAATGTATTTTGTTGAGGCTTATCGTGAATTAACCAGAATTCCCAAACCACTACTAAAAACTATTCCTGTTATCAAATTGTTTATGCAATTAAAGGAATTATTGAACTTGGAATCAAACGAAAAAATACAGTTTTATTTTAATGTGTGTCCTGAAAAAATGAATATTTATGCTGATGAAATGCAACTAAAACAAGTGCTTATTAATTTGATTAAAAATGCACAACAAGCAATTCGTGATAAGGGCGAAGTTTACTTTAGTGCAGAACTTATCGAAAATAATTTTGTAAAAATAAGTGTTGCTGATACAGGTTGTGGGATACCATTAGAAGATATTAAAGATGTATTTGTTCCCTTTTATACCACAAAAGAGGAAGGATCAGGAATTGGCTTGAGTGTTGCTCGTCAAATAATACGCTTGCATAAAGGTAACATCAGTTTAAAATCGATTCCAGGCAAAGGTACAACTGTTTCTATTTTGTTACCATCAGAAAATACATGAACAAAAAAGGTATTGAGTATAATTATTTTTTTTGTTTACACCTTTTTTAGAATTCAAATTCTATTTTTATTTATAACAAATGAAAATAGCTCTTTTCGAGATTTAGAAAGTGTTTGCGAAGCAAAAAAAATGATACTTTAGGAAAATGGAAGAGCAGAAAGCATTACGATCGAGAATTTTAGAAATGTTGTATACTGGATATTCAGAGGATGCAATATTATTAGAAATTATAGAAAATGCTGAGAGAACGGAAAAGAATTCGATTTGTTCAATATTAACAGTAGATGAACATGGAAAGCATTTAATGTCGAAAGCTGCTCCCGGATTGCCGGAATTTTATAATCAAGCAATAAACGGATTTCCTATTGGAGAAGGACAAGGATCGTGTGGTACTTCTGCCTTTAGAGGTGAGAGAGTGATTGTAGAAGATATTAGCATACATCCGTACTGGAAAAATATAAAAGATTTAGCCAAGCGAGCAAATGTAAGATCATGTTGGTCTGAACCCATTAAGGATCCTTCTGGTAAAGTTGTAGGTACTTTTGCAATATATCATCGTACTCCAAATACTCCCAATGAAAAAGAACTTGAGTTGATAAAAGAATTAGCAGAAATAACAGCTATCGTTTTAGATCGACATAGAATCATTAATCAACTAAAAGAAAGTGAGAATAAATTCAAAACTTTAGCTAGTGCTAGTAACGAAGCAGTATTTATTCTCGAAGGAGATAAGATAATAGAGGTAAATTATCGAGTAGAGGAGTTATTTGGATATTCTGAAGAGGAATTATCGGGAATGTCAATTTTTAATTTTATTGAACAAGAATATTGGGTAAGTCCCTTGACTGATAAATCTCGAAATTTTAGACATAAAATTAAAGGAATTGGCATAAGTAAACGAAACAAGAGTATAGATGTTGTTGTTAAGATAAAGAATTCCAAATTTAAGAGTAAAGAGGTTTGTTTGCTTTCTGTACGTGATGTTACCAATTATAAAAATGCTAGAGCTGAAGTTCTTAAGTTATCTCAATCGGTTATTCAAAGTCCAGTATCAATTGTTATCACAAACAAGGAAGGAATTATTGAATATGTAAATCCTAAGTTTATTGAGCTAACAGGGTATTCACTTGAGGAAATTGTAGGAGAAAATCCTAAAATTTTAAGTTCCGGATTTAACTCATCAAAAGTATACGAATCTTTATGGGAAACAATCAATTCAGGTAAAGAGTGGAGAGGCGAATTTTATAATAAAAAGAAGAATGGCAAGCTATTTTGGGAACGAGCAAGTATTTCTCCGATTAAGGATGATGATGGAAATATTATAAATTTTTTAGCGGTTAAGGAAGATATTACCGAACAAAAGAGACAGGATGAGGTTCAGGAAATTATACTTAATATATCCAATGCAGTATTGTCAGATTATACATTGGTTGAATTCATTCAATTCATACGAGAAGAGTTAAATAAGATAATTGATACGACTAATTTCTTCGTTGCCTTATACGATGAAGAAAGCGAATATTTCCATATGCCTTATCACGACGATAAATTCGATTCAGTTGATAAATTTCCCAAAGGCAAGACCATTTCAGGATGGATTATTGATAATGGAAAACCACTTCTAGCCACTTCTCATACTTTAAAAAAAATGGCTGATAATGGTGAATTAGCTCTTGAGGGAATTCCTTCTAAAATCTGGCTGGGAATGCCTTTAAGAGGAAATGGTAAAACAATTGGTGTTTTAGTTATTCAAAGTTATGATGATGAATCTGCAGTTACTGAAGAAGATCAGGAGGTCTTAGAGCTGGTTTCGCATCAAATTAGCATATCTATTGAAAAGAAAAGAATAGAAGATGACTTGAGAGTAGCCTTGCATAAGGCTAAAGAATCGGACCGCTTAAAATCGGTATTTTTAGCTACTATGTCGCATGAGTTAAGAACTCCTTTAAACGCAATAATCGGTTTTTCTGATTTGGTTGATGAGTATACAAGTATGGATACAGCAATAGATTATTGTAAAATGATAAATCAAAGTGGAAATCATTTGCTCAATATTGTTGAAGATTTATTTGATATCTCTCTTATAGAATCGGGAGTGATGCAGATAAATAGAGAGGAATGTGTATTGAACAAGTTGTTTGAAGATATCGATGAGGTTATTAAGGTAGAACAGAAGCTTTTGGGTAAAGAAGATTTAGTTCTTACATTAAATATTCCAAAAAAGTTTAATGATAAAAAGATCACAACTGATCCAGGTCGCATAAAACAGATATTTTTGAACTTGTTGAAAAATGCTTTAAAGTTTACAGATAAAGGAGGTGTTGAGTACGGTTTGATTTCTCTAGATGATAAAGATGATCAATTGTATTTCTTTGTTAAGGATTCAGGAATTGGAATTCCTGAAGATCAGCAAGACTCTGTATTTAATAAATTTCAACAAGTAAATGTGGAGACTAGCAAGCAACACGATGGAGTTGGTATAGGTTTGTCTATCACCAAAAGTTTAGTTGAAATGTTAGGAGGTGAAATTAGTTTAGAATCTCAATTGAAATTGGGTACTACATTTTATTTTACACATCCATACTAATCATTTGCAACGAATTTCCTTAATAATACAACAGCATAATTTTCTGCATAACAAATCTTAAGGAATTTTAACCATTTTTCACCTGTAATTCATCAAACTAATGGTGTAAAGCTAAAACATATAGGCTATTAAGAACGTATTTAAATTATTAGCAACTTTATTTTTCAGCTTTAAACCTTTAGCCATGATACATAGAATATTTAAAAGTATTTGTGGTAGGTGTTTGTTGGCACTTGCCGTTTTCTTCTTAAGCGTGATAATTTCATTTGGTCAGGAACAAGCCACAAATGCACCTCCAATAACAGAAAAGGAAGATAAGACAGATGATCAACAATTTTCTGATGAGGAACCTGAGGTTATTCAAAAAAAGAATGATATTCCGATAGGATTATTTGCCTATAATAAATGGGTTGATTTGAATGAAAATGAAATTGTTGAACGAAATGAATTCTTTGGTTTAGGCAAAGAATCATTTTCTAAGGGTGAAGCCATTAGCGCTAGTTTGTACGATCCAAAAATAAAAGAGGGAACGAGTTTAAAGTTGAGGATTTGGGATACCGGAGGTAATCTTATTAGAACCATCCGAAAGATATACACAAGCAATCCAATGTTTTCATATTCAAATTTCGATTCTTTTCTTCCCGTAGGAGATTACATTTTAACCATAAATCCCGAAAATTATGCAGAAACATATCAAATTAACTTCTCATTAAAAGAGCCAAATGGGAGTGCTTTTCTAAAAATAAGGAAGAAATTGTTACCCGAAAGTTTTCATTTGTTTAAGGAGTGGATCGATGAAGATGGAGATATGAAAATGGATAGTACTGAAGTATTAGGATTGAATCAGTATCAATTTGATTTGGGGAATGTGAATTTTCAAGTAGGATTGAATTTACCAATGAGTCAACAGAAAGTGGTTTATCAAATTTGGAATTCAAAATATGATCTTATTGCCATGAACATTTCAAAAATGGATAGTTTGCAACATTATACTATGAATAAGGATACTTTAAGCAATGGCAACGAATTTTTAAGAGTTTTGAAAGAATCGCCAGCAGGAGAATATATGATAACAGCATCTTTAGGGCAGGATTCTCCTAAGCAGTACCGATTGTTAGTTCAGGTGAATGATACTATTCAAAGCTTGGTTTCCGATCCGGAAACAGAGGATGATGCAGAACCGAAACCTGAATTGGTGGAAGTGGTTGATTCGTTGCCAGAAGTTCCTAAAATGGCTATGGGAGTAAGTGAAAATGTTGACAATATGGCACCAGAATTTTCTAAAGGACAAGAAGGTTTCTTTTTCTTCACTGGTTTTATTGATCTTAACGAAAACAATAAGCAGGAGAGGCAAGAATTTATGGGGGCAGATCAGGATTACTATTATTCAGAATCGGAGAATGTATTTGTTCAATTTCATTTGGCACAATTCTTCGATAAAGAGCTTAATTTAAAAATATTCGATGCAAATGAGAATTTGGTTCGTGAACAAATTGGAAACTATGGAGATTCTCCTTTTGTTTTTAAGATTTCGATGCCTGATGATCCGTTAATTCCGGGGAATTATCAGTTGATAATGCAACCAGGTGATTCCGAAATACGATATCGATTAGAACTGGAAATAAAATAATGAAAAAATCCCGCAAACCAATTTTGATTTGCGGGATTTTACTGATCTATAAACTATAAAGAAAACTTGATTACTGTTTTATGATTTTTTTACTCAATTTGGATCCATCTTCCAGTTCAAAAATCAATATGTAAATGCCACTTGCTAAATTTCTTAAATTTAATTCTGTGGAAGTATTTGGTGTATTTACCGATACAATTGCTTTACCTGATGTATTGAACAGGTGTAAAGCTTTTACATCATTTAGATTTTCTAGATGAAGAATATCTCGTACTGGATTTGGATAAAGTTTTAGTTCTTTTTTAAGTACATCATCTATTCCTGTAGAATATGAAATTTCATCAGAGTAGTTACTATATGCAATATCTCCTTGCAACAACTCTCCGCTTGCAGCAACAGGAGTTACTGAGAATCGAACAAAATTCCCTCTGTCATCTCTAACTAATGTATATGTTAGTTCTGTAGCTCCTGTAATTGCTTTTTCGTTGGTACCATTGGCATCATCTGCACGATACCACTGAAAAATTGAACTCGCTTCCAAATCACCTTCAATGTCGGAATAATCGTAGTTTGCTGTTAAGATTTCATCCTCACGATAAACCCCACTAATTGATACGTTACTAGCAATTGGCTTATTCACCAAAGAGACAATTTCACCAGTGTAATTGCTATACACAATTTCGCCATTTGAAGGATCGCCGGTTGCAGCAACCGGAACAACTGAGAATCGAATAAATTTATTTCTATCATCAGCAGTTAATGTGTAAGTTATATCTGTAGCTCCTGTAATAGTTTCTTCGTTGGTACCATTGGCATCATCAGCTCGATACCATTGGTAATTGGAACTTCCTTCCAAATCACCATCAATATCAGAGTAATCGTAACTTGCGGTCAAAATTTCATCTTCGCGTTCTGTACCGCTAATCACAAGATTACTTGCTACAGGAGGGTTCACAATAGATACAATCTCATCGGTATAATTGCTAAAAACAATTTCACCATTAGCTGGTTCGCCAGTTGCAGCTACAGGAGTAACCGAGAAACGAATAAATTTATTTCTATCGGCGGCAGCTAAGGTGTAGGTCAACTGTGTAGCTCCAGTAATAGCTTCTTCGTTGGTACCATTAGCATCATCAGCTCTATACCATTGATATAGTGAACTTCCTTCCAGATCATCATTTATATCAGAGTAATCGTAACTTGCTGTTAATGTCTCTAATTCTTTGAATGTTCCGTTTATTACAACATTGTTTGCAATCGGAGCAGCAGGAAAATCAGGAGTAGTTAATTGTTTGTTTGTGTAAATATGATATTCCCCAGGCTCTAATGCTATTTTTTCATTCACATTATTAACCGTAATCTCATTACCTGTGAAATAATCGTACCAGCTTCCAGTTTCACTAAAATTAGGATCGATTTCTCCAGCAACAACATCAAAATTTCCAATAATACGAACATCCATATCAGAATGATTAATCTCAATTCTTTTTAGTGCCTGAGTTGTGGCAAGAACAAAATCATCTGATTCGAATGCAATTTCCTCTTTCTTAAGTTTGATTAGAGCGGAAAATACATCGTAAAGTCTTTTGCGATTGGCATTATCTTGGTAATCCCAACGAATAGGCTTTTTGCCAACTCTTCCATTTTCTTCAATAGAAAAATCGTAACCTAACTCACCAAATTGCCAGATCATCTTAGGACCAGGAATGGTAAAGAAAAAAGCTGCAGCAGTTTCGATTCTTGATAGGGCAGTATTTAATTCAGTTACATCATAATCACCCGATGAATTTCCATACTGAAGATTTTTATACATCAAACGCTCTTCATCGTGACTTTCCATGTAGTTCACAATTTTCGGAGCATTCCAACCTCTCTGTTTCCATGAAGTCCAGCTTAAATCGGATTTGTTATTTTCATTGTATCCCATTGTGGCTTCATTATAGTTTCCATTTGCATTTCCCCACAAAAGGATACCATAATTGGCAAGTTCGGTTTCTTCTGTATTATCCGATAAATGTTCGAAGCTTACAATTGCATCAGAATTTACTTTCCAAATTTCATCCGCCATTCTTTTTAACAATCTGATTCTATC
>Ga0070724_10001552_pt1 | contig 13548 bp, 11 predicted proteins | sample tdDd001_FD_67278 | JGI IMG/M metagenome (GOLD analysis project Ga0070724, IMG submission 67278) | Marine sediment microbial communities from the Atlantic coast under amendment with organic carbon and nitrate - tdDd00.1 | ecosystem: Environmental > Aquatic > Marine > Coastal > Sediment | place...
GGGTAGCACTTTTAAACCTCACAGAACAGCATAATTTCATGCAGAGCCTTATATATGGTTTTGGTGCCGCGGTGGGTTTCTCTCTTGTTCTTGTTTTGTTTGCAGCCATGCGTGAGCGTTTAGCTGCTGCTGATGTGCCTGTATCTTTTAAAGGTGCTTCAATCGCTATGATAACTGCTGGTCTCATGTCCCTTGCGTTTATGGGCTTTAGTGGATTGGTGAACGTGTAATGACGATATCTTCTGCAATTATATTCGCCGTTATTGCCATTGGCGCCCTTGCGCTTATATTTGGTCTGGTTTTGGGCTATGCCAGTATTCGCTTCAAAGTAGAGGGCGACCCTCTTGTTGAGCAGATTGATGCTGTTTTACCACAAACCCAATGTGGTCAGTGTGGGTATCCCGGTTGTAAGCCCTACGCGGAAGCTATCGCAGAGGGTGATGACATAAACAAGTGCCCTCCCGGCGGCGAGGCAACTATCAAGAAACTTGCAGACTTGATGGGGGTTGAACCTAAGCCCCTTGATGCTGCACACGGCGAAGAAGACGTTAAAAAAGTTGCCTTCATACGCGAAGATGAGTGTATCGGCTGTACCAAATGTATTCAGGCCTGCCCTGTCGACGCCATTTTAGGTGCTGCAAAACATATGCATACAGTCATTACTGACGAGTGCACGGGGTGTGATCTTTGTGTAGACCCCTGCCCTGTCGACTGTATCGACATGGTACCTATCGCTCAAACAACTTCTACATGGAAGTGGGATTTTGAATCATCGCCTAAAGGTGATATCCCCATCAAAATGGTGTCTTAATTGTGATGTATCCAAGTTTTGATTCAATTATAGAAACCCTTGAAGCGGGAAAAATGTACTCATTCCCAGGTGGCGTGCATCCCGAAGATAAGAAATCTCTGTCTAATACATCGGTAATAAAAAAGCCGTCGTTACCTGAATTATTGATAGTTCCACTAAGACAGCATATCGGTTCAGACGGTATCTGCTGTGTAGAAGTTGGCGATACCGTATTAAAAGGGCAAATTCTTTCGCAAAGCTCTTCGCCTTTTTCAGTGCCAGTACACGCGCCAACTTCGGGCGAGATCGTTGCTATAGCACCGCACGTGGTGGCTCACCCCAGCGGCTTAACAGAAATGTGTATTTCGATACGTCCTGATGGGAAAGATACATGGTGCGACCTATCTCCAATAGCTAATTACAGTGAAGTAGATAAAAACAAGCTAATTGAGGCCATCTGCCAAGCTGGTATTTCAGGAATGGGCGGCGCAGGCTTCCCTACTCATATTAAAACCTCAACCTCTAAGCCTGTTGAGTTTCTTATTTTAAATGGGATTGAGTGCGAGCCTTATATTACCTCTGATGATAGGCTGATGCGCGAGCACGCGTGGCAAATACGTCAAGGTTTGGACATCCTCACTCACCTTATCGGACCCAAGGCAATTGTCGTTGCGGTTGAAGACAACAAACCCGAGGCGTTTGAGGCGCTCAACATTGCATGTCAGGATAAGAAGGACTACCGCGTTGTTAGCGTTGAAACTAAATACCCTGCCGGCGGTGAAAAACAATTAATTCAAGTACTGACTGGGCGAGAAGTACCAAGAAATGAATTGCCTGCCGACGTAGGCGTGATGATGTTCAACGTTGGTACTTGCTATGCCATTGCTGATGCTATTCTACACGGCAAGCCGCTGATTGAACGGGTTGTTACCGTAACTGGTGAAGCCGTCGAATCACCAAGCAACTTTAGAGCGCTGTTGGGTACGCCCGTCTCTCATTTATTGGATGAAGCAAACTACAACCCGAAAAAACAGAAAGCACCTAAAGTGATTATGGGTGGCCCTATGATGGGCTTTACCTTATCCGACGCGACTATACCTGTAGTAAAAACTACGAACTGTTTGCTGGTTCCAGCGAAAAAAGAGCTAGTAGACGACAACGCTGAGCGCCCTTGTATTCGTTGTAGTGCTTGTGCCGACGCATGTCCTGTATCGCTGCTCCCCCAACAAATGTTTTGGCACGCAAAAGCGAAAGAGTACGACAAGGCCGAGGAATATGACCTTTTCGACTGTATTGAGTGCGGCGCATGTGCTTATGTTTGCCCCAGTGAGATCCCGCTTGTGCATTATTATCGCCAAGCTAAATCTGAGATACGCGTTCAGCGCGACGAAAAGAACAAGGCAGAAAAGGCTAAGCAGCGTTTTGAAGCACGAAAAGAACGCTTGGAGCGTGAGAAACGTGAGCGCGAAGAAAAACATAGAAAAGCGAAAGAAGCCCGCTTAGCGGCGAATAAAGCCAAAGAGCAAAGTACTGTAACTGCTGATAGCGCTAGTGGCGCTGTTGATGCCAGCGCAACCGAAGCGAAAGATAAGGTTGCGGCAGCGCTTGCACGCGCGAAAGCAAAGAAAGCAGCGATGCAGGCCAACGCGAAGGGTGAAAGTACTACACCAAATACCGATGAATCAGGCATTGCAGTAGACGATAAAAAAGCACAGGTCGCGGCTGCTATTGCCAGAGCAAAGGCGAAAAAAGCCGCACAAGCTCAGAATGAATCTCAACTTGAAGGCGCGGACAACCAAGTTGAACAGGCGTCATCGTCAGAAGATGATAAAAAGGCAAAGGTCGCAGCGGCAATCGCCAGAGCTAAAGCCAAAAAAGCTGCACAAGCCCAAAATGAAACTCAAGGTGAAAGCGCTGACGAGCCCTCAGTTACTGAACAGCCAAGTAATCAAGTATCGTCACCAGAAGATGACAAAAAGGCAAAAGTCGCTGCCGCCATCGCCAGAGCAAAAGCCAAAAAAGCTGCGCAAGCTGGCCAGTCTGTGGAATCGTCGTCAGAAGAACAAGCGGATAAGCACAACGAAGAAAATACTGAACCTTCCAATAACGAAGACAATACTGGCCTCTCAGTTGAAGAACAGAAGAAGGCGCGAATTGCAGCAGCCGTAGCTAAAGCAAAAGCTCAGAAAGCGGCTAAGAATGGTGTAAATGGGCAAACTGATAAGCCGGTTTCAAAGAAGGCTACGCCTACCCAGGTTCACGAGCAATCAAGCAATCAGCCTAAAAACCCGCCCGATGAGAAGCAAGCACGAATTGCGGCTGCGGTAGCAAAAGCGAAAGCTAAAAAGGCAGCCTCGCAAAAAGTACCAACACTTAGTTCAGCAACTCATAGCGATGACGTGACGCAAGACGTTAGCTCGTCTTTAAAGGCCAATGATCAGAGTACCTCTGTTCCAGACAGCGGTGAAAGAGACGATTACGCTAAAGCCACTGTTTCCAACACCAGCGAAGCAGAAGAGAAGAAAGCCCGCATTGCTGCAGCTGTGGCGAAAGCTAAAGCCAAAAAAGCAGCTAAGCAGGAAGCAAACCAAGCAAGCGAGCAAACTGATTCTTACGACAAAGAGCAAGATCCACAGCCACTGACCACGTCTGAAACGCCAGATGCCTCTAATACACCTAGCGAGAAAACAAAAACTGCTTTTTCAACCAATGAAGTTGACGAAAAAAAGGCTCGCATTGCCGCGGCTGTGGCTAAAGCTAAAGCGAAAAAGCTCGCACAAGAAAGAAAAGAAATTTCAACAAGTTCACCAGCCTCTGCTGAAGTAGAAAGTAATACGTCACAAGAGCAAAGCGTCTCACCTTCAAGAGAAGACATAAAAACTAAGACGCAAGGGAATTCTCAGCCCACTGAGCAAGATGAGAAGAAAGCGCGTATAGCAGCAGCCATTGCGAAAGCTAAAGCAAAGAAGGCGGCCGCTGAACAAGAGAAAGAATCATAATGAAGTTAAGTTTATCGAGTTCACCACACCAAAGGGTAAGACGCGATACCGGCCAAGTCATGCGTATGGTGATTTACGCCATGATCCCCGGCATGATTGCACAATCCTTCTTTTTTGGTTGGGGAGTGCTAATTCAAGCGGTCATCGCAGTAGTGAGCGCCCTAGTTATTGAAGGCGTGATCCTCTTTCTGAGAAAACGACCTATTGAACGTACGCTGACTGATTACAGTGCGGTATTAACAGGGTTACTCATAGCCATTAGTATTCCTCCTACTCTACCTTGGTGGATGACGGTTACGGGTGTTTTCTTCGCCATCGCTGTGGCCAAACAGGTGTACGGCGGGCTTGGATTTAATATTTTCAACCCCGCTATGATTGCATACGTGGTTCTGCTTATTTCATTCCCTGCGGCTATGAGCTTGTGGTTACCACCCGCCACTCATGCGGCCATCACACCAAGCTTCTTCGACTCGGTATCGCTTATATTTACTGGCTTTACTACGAGCGGATACGATGTCACTCAGCTTAAAACCATCGCCGATGGTGTAACCATGGCGACACCGTTAGACACGTTGAAAACCGACCTAACCCAAGGCGTAACATACTCAGAGTCATTAGCGAAGCCAATCTTCGATGGCGGAGTATTCGAAGCTGCGGGTGCAGGATGGGGAATGGTAAGTCTCGCTTATCTACTTGGCGGCCTTTATCTATGGAAAGCCCGCATTATAAGCTGGCATATCCCTGGAGGCATGCTGTTAAGTGTGTTTGTTTGTGCATCACTGCTTCATTTAGTTAACGCCGATTACTATGCTTCACCGCTATTTCATTTGTTCAATGGTGCAGTAATGGTAGGCGCATTCTTTATCGCCACCGATCCGGTTTCAGCGTCAACAACGCCAAAAGGCCGCATTATATTCGGTGCAGCGATTGGTTTTTGGGTGGTAATAATCCGTACCTTTGGCGGTTACCCTGATGCTGTGGCGTTTGCAGTTATTATTATGAACATGGCGGTGCCTTTGATTGATTATTACACCCGCCCTCGCGTATACGGGAAACATGTAGGCAAAGGCCGAGGTAAGCAGCAATGATGAAAGAAAGTCTGGCCAAAAATGGCTTCATGTTAGGTGCGTTCGCCGTTGTTACTACAGCATTAATAGCGCTAACCTTTTTTGGTACCGAAGATAAAATTGAGCAACAAAAGCAGAAAAAACTGCTAAGCGTGCTCAATGAAGTAGTGCCTAGCGAATTTCACGACAATGCGCTTTACGCCAACTGCACAGAAGTAAATGCTCCCGAACTTGGCAACAAAAAGGCCCACAAAATTTATCGAGCTACGCTCAACGGCAAACCTAGCGCTTTAGTGTTAGAGGCCACTGCTCCAAATGGTTACAGTGGAGATATTGATATTGTAGTGGGTGTAGAAGTCAGCGGACCTGTTAGTACCGGTTCATCACAAGACGTGAACACTGATTCGCTCAACAGTGAAAGTGAAAACGTTAATGTTACCGCGTTGGCACTCTCGGATACGCCAGCGCCTACTAATGCGACTCATCACGACGAGAGCGACCCCCACACTAAGACAATCAATATGAAAGTGCTTGGCGTGCGCGTTATTGAGCACAAAGAAACGCCAGGGCTTGGCGATAAAATAGAACTTGCCGTTAGTAACTGGATAACTACATTTAGCGGAAAGTCTTTTTCACCTGATAATTTGGCACCTTGGCAAGTCAAAAAAGACGGCGGCGAATTCGACCAGTTCACAGGGGCTACCATTACGCCGAGAGCGGTAGTAGGTGCAGTACGTGACGCTTTACTTTACGCACAGGCCAACCAGTCCGTGCTTTTCAACGCACCTAACACCTGCGCAAATACAGATTCCGTTGAAACGATTGATGCCGTTAACGTGAATGAAGCTCAACCTCATAGTGTAGAGGAGCTATAACGTGACCGACTTTCGCGACTTGTCTTTACAAGGACTTTGGAAAAACAACCCCGCACTGGTTCAGTTGCTAGGGTTATGTCCGCTATTAGCCGTTACTGCAACATTCATCAATGGCTTGGGGTTAGGCCTTGCTACCATGTTGGTACTAATCGGCAGTAACGTTACCGTTTCACTTGTTCGAAATGTAGTAAGAAACGAAATCCGCATCCCTGTTTTTGTTATGATCATTGCGGCTTTCGTTACCATTGTTCAGCTTTTAATGAATGCTTATACCTACGACCTTTACTTAGCATTAGGTATTTTCATTCCATTGATTGTAACTAACTGCGCCATTATCGGCCGCGCAGAGGCGTTTGCGTCTAAAAATGGGCCGCTCGCCTCTGCCTACGATGGGCTTATGATGGGACTGGGCTTTACCGCGGTGTTGGTTATTTTAGGTGGTATGCGTGAAGTATTGGGCGCAGGTACGCTATTAGCGGGCGCAGACAGGCTGTTTGGCCCAATTGCTGCGAACTGGACCATAACACTATTTAACACTGAGAACCCGTTTTTGCTTGCGATTCTGCCGCCAGGTGCCTTTTTGGGAATGGGCCTTCTAATTGCCATTAAAAACGGTATAGATGCTAAATTAGCCGCGCAACAAAAAGTACCTGCGGTGAAAGCTGAGCGCGTACGCGTTACCGCTGAGAACTAGGCTCTTACTCAATTTCTTAGAGTGTGCTTCACTTTCGATTCAACTCCCAACGCATTTTCATTTGGGAGTTCCCACGCTCTAAAACACGCACAACCAAAAAAGAACTAAGAAATGAATGACGTAACTAAGCCCATAAAAGCGCTTTCCAAGCAGGAAAAAGTAAAGGAAATCATGCGAATTTTGGATGACCTATATCCAGAAGTTCCTATTTTTCTTGACCATAAAGACCCATACACACTGTTAATCGCCGTTCTTCTCTCAGCGCAATGTACAGACGAACGCGTTAACCAAATTACGCCAAAACTCTTTGCTAGAGCTGATAATCCATATGATATGGTGATGATGAGTATTGAAGAAATTCAAGATATTATCCGTCCTTGTGGTTTGTCTCCAATGAAGTCCAAAGGCATTTGGCATTTGTCTGACATGATCATTAAACAACACAATGGTGAAGTGCCAGCAAACTTTGAAGCACTAGAAGCTATGCCCGCTGTTGGCCACAAAACTGCCGCAGTGGTTATGTCTCAAGGCTTTGGGATTCCCGCGTTTCCCGTAGATACTCATATCCACCGATTAATGTATCGCTGGGGGTTGTCGAACGGAAAAAGTGTTGAGCAGACAGAGCGTGACGCAAAACGTTTGTTCCCAAAAGAAAGGTGGAACGATTTGCATCTCCAAATCATTCTATATGGTAGAGAATACTGCCCTGCCCGCGGTTTCGACTTAAACAAATGTGTCATTACACGCGAGTTCGGCAGAAAGAGTTTCATTAACGAAGTACTGAAGGAACAAGAGAAAAAACAAAAGTTGGCGCTTAAGAAGAAGCGTAAATAGAACCTCATAATATAGAAGCGTAGAATAAGCCACTATTATCGAAAAAGGAGCCTTTAAACTCCTTTTTCGCGCCCCCTATAAAGCTATTCCTGAGGGCTAAACTGGTAAAATGCGTAAGCTCTAGAAGGCTCTTCCGCTGCAATAACAATCCCTTTTCTATCATTAATTGAATTTTGAAACTCAAATGGAAATACGCCATAGGCAAGAAGCCCTTCATATACGAAATCTTCAAAGCAACCATCTGCTTTAACGGTAATACTGAAGATTGCAGTCACTCCGCTGATAGGTTCGACTGTACCTGAGAATACGCACCCGTTAGTATCTGAACCGCTGATTATTCCGTCAGCATCAATAGCGAATGAGCGAGTGTAAGACCCCTCCGTCCATGAACTCGAATAATTGCCAGCTATGTCGATAAGAGAAACATCGTTTGATGAGCCAACCTTAGTGGTAGAAAAACCTAAACCACCATCTGATACTGTTGACGAACCTTCAAGTGAGTCTTCTACCGCGGTCATCTGCATCGCCCCTTGGCGAGTCATTCCAGTTCCTGGATACAACATCGTGTCATCAGATGAAAAGATGTTTTCGCTTACAGAGCCATGAGCAATCAGCGTGTTATGGGACGCCTCAGAAAACATGATAGCCTTACCTTCAGGAGAGACAGCAATTACAATTGCTTCCCGCCCATCTTCACCCGTTGTTGCTTGCCCAAACCATATCCCAAGCACCGAGTCCGTTTGTAAGGCACTATCGTTATCATTTGAACTGCTGCCACCGCACCCCGTGAGAAAGAGCGAGCAAGCTACGACACTGACTCCAGCAATGTCCATGAGAAAGGCTTGTGTTTTGTGCTTTAAAGATGAATTTAAATAAGAATCTGAGGATATATCCATACGTACCTTCCTTGTAATCCATTTTCCTTTTTAAGAAACGTAACATTAATTGTAATAGCCTAAAAGCTCCAGTTGCGATTAACACACTATTTACGCTTGTGGTTTGCCTCGAAAGCGACAATCAAATTGGCTATGATGGGTGCATCACAGCTTTGCTCGCGCAAGTTAAGTAAAAATATAAAAATACCCCATGGAGAACACATGTCTCGATTGAATACTTTCGCTAGAAATTTAGCGTTTGGTGCATTAGTAAGTGCATGCAGTTTTGGCGTTTTCGCCGACACCTCACCGATTAGTGACGAGCAAAAGAAAAATGCTGAGGCGTTAATTCAAAAAGCGCTAAAAAGTGACTTAGGCTATAGCATCGTTGAATCACTAACTACAGAGATTGGCCCTCGACTAGGCGGCTCTGAAGCAGAAAAGCGGGCCAGAGATTGGGGCGTTGTGGTAGGAAAGCGCCTAGGTTTTGATAAAGTAAGCATTGAAGAGTTTACTATGCCCTTTTGGGATAGAGGCCACCTGCATATTTCACTCACTGCACCTTATGCACAACCGCTTTACGGCACAGCCCTTGGCGGCGCAGCGCCTTCAGAAAGCGAGATCAATGCAGACATCGTTTATTTCAGAGATATTCATGCATTAACCGCTGTTAAAGATGGTGCACTTAAAGGCAAAATTGCATTTGTAGATGGCGACGCCATGGTAAAAAGCCAAACCGGTGCAGGTTATGGTCAAGCAAATCAACGTCGACGCATTGGTTGGCAACATGCTCAACGCGGTGGTGCAGAAGCGCTAGTTGTACGCTCAGTAGGTTCAGACTCTCATCGATTCCCTCACTCGGGGATGATGAGTTCAGACGGCGACAATTGGTCAAATATTCCGGTAATCGCTATATCGAATCCAGATGCAGACCATTTACGACGCCTACACAATTTAGGTAAGCCTTTGTCATTGTCGCTCCACTCTGAATCTAAATGGAAAGGCGAAGTAAAAAGCGGTAATGTGATTCTGGACTTAGTGGGCAGTGAAAAGCCTGAAGAAATTGTACTTATTGGCGGGCACCTAGACAGTTGGGATTTAGGTACTGGCGCAGTTGATGACGGTGCGGGTATTGCTATTACAACGGCAGCCGCCGCATTAATTGCTTCTTTGCCGGAGCGCCCAAAGCGCACCATTCGTGTGGTTATGTTTGGCGCTGAAGAAGTGGGTTTGTTAGGCGCCTTCGCTTACGCTAAACAGCACGAAAAGAACCTTGAAAATCACGTTCTGGCCACAGAATCTGACTTTGGCGCGCAAACTATCTGGCAAGTAGTATCAAACGTGAATCCCGAAGCGACTGTACTTGTTGATGAAATCGCAAAGATTTTATCACCGTTAGGTATAGTGCGTGGTGGCTCAGACATTGCTGGCGGCGGCCCTGACATTATACCGCTAGCTGCGAAAGGCGTGCCGACCATTAGGTTGAACCAAAACGGCAGAGATTACTTTGATCTTCACCACACGCCAGATGATACCTTAGATAAAATTGACCCTGATGAACTCGCGCAAAACATCGCAGCCTACGCAGCAAGCGTATACTTGCTAGCAGATTCGGACGTTGATTTAAGAGCTAAAAAGTAATTAATCTTAAGTAGACATTGGTCAGTACTCAACGTGCTGGCCATTGTCATTCCCGCGTTGTCACAGCTCAGCTGACCTTGCCATTACTATACTCCCCTAATCAAGACGCAGGACCTTTCTAAACATATACCACTGCTAACACCTACTGTTTTTAACAGTCTCATCGTTCAAATAAACGTTCAACATAGGGAGTTACAGCTGTAAACAAGCGCCATTATTCACATTATCTAAGCCTTCTAGCGCTTTAAACTAAAGGGTTTGAACTACTGTTTTTCTATTGAGCTTGAATAAGCTGGGCAACAAATTGCTTTGCTTCTTGCCTTGATGGCAATTCTACATGCCGATACATATTCGCATGTTTATAGGCAACGGTTGTTTTATTTATGGAGATATTTGAAATTAACGCACCTGACATGGCGCTATTAAAACTAGAGATAGAATTTTGAAATTGCATAGTAAATACTTCTTTTTTGATGTTGTTTGTTTTGAATTCCTCGCAGGTTGGGTAAAGAAATCGAAAAACGATAATTAGGCTCTTGCGTGAACACTAAGTTTCAGAAGAGCCCATATTTTATGAGGTCACTTCAGATAGGAGAAATGACCTTTGATAAGCTTAGAGATCTTATCGAACTACTACGTTAGCAGCTTGTGGACCTTTTTGGCCTTGTTCAACTTCGAAGCTAACCGCTTGACCTTCAGCAAGAGTCTTAAAGCCGTCAGAAGTAATTGAACGGAAGTGTACAAATACGTCTTTGCCACCAGCTTCAGGAGTAATGAAACCGAAACCTTTTTCTTCGTTAAACCACTTAACTGTACCGTTTACAGAATTAGACATAATAATAACCTTTTAAAAAATTGATGTAATGGTGGAAACCACCGATAGCTATAGACATAACTAAGCTAGTAAAGCAGTTGTATATCTATCTAGAACTTCAATTTGAAGGTATAAAGAAAGGTACAGCGCAGTATTAGGTAAAGCGTAAAACATATCTAGAGCGTGCGAGACAGTACAGGAAGATAGTCGCAATGTCCAGTTATTTAGGAATTATTCTTTAGGCACCACTAACCTGTCGTATTATTGTGCTCACCATGAATATGTATGTTTGTTCGAGGTAGCTGAAAGCTAGGTTAACCTTATTTTTCATTAAGGTTTAACTTATGACAAACACATATTCATTTTCTGCATTCCCTAAACCCTGCGCTAATTCAATCACACAAAACATAAACAGAGAAAGTAGACGATGGCCTGATTCAAAATGAAGACCTAGGTAAGATGGTAGTGTACCTTTTGAGCCATCCTCGCCGTCTTAAAATTGATAATATCGGTCTGTGGGGCTATTGATACCAGTCCACATAGATAATTACCCTCTCAGCGAGACTTAAAATGTTCGTAACCGCGACGTGTTACCGCAGGTATAGTGGCTCTACATTAAGGTGACACAACAAAGAGTACGGACATTTTAAACTCGCCCTTCGGGAAGGTCTGGCAAGCTTCCTAGCTTCATTCTGGGAATTTGAAAGGGAACAGCCATTCCTGCACTCCCACGCTTCGCTAGGAAACTTGCCAGCACCTTCTGAGTGGGCAATTATCTATGCGGATTGGTATAGTACGTTTAACTAAAATTGTAAAACTGTCTTAAAGCGTTAACATTTCCCTATTATTATAAGCGCGTGTCGTTTGCGTTTACTTATGAAAGTACTTTATGAATTTAGGAGTACAGAAAAGTAACGGCCAACACGCAATCACAATGCTGTGTGCCATCGAGTTATTCCGATGGCTCGAAAAGGAATCTGTTATGCGAATGCTTCACACCATGCTTCGAGTTGAAAACTTAGAAGCTTCACTTCATTTTTATACTTCACTCATGGGCATGCGCCTTCTTCGTCAGTCTGAAAACAAAGAATACGAATATACGCTGGCTTTCGTTGGATATGGTGATGAAGCTGACAGTACAGTATTAGAACTTACCTATAACTGGGGCAACAATACCTACGATAAAGGTAACGCATATGGTCATATCGCCATTGAAGTAGATGACATCTATCAGTTTTGTGAGAATTTAGAAGCAAATGGTGCCGATGTGTATCGCAAACCAGGTCCTGTAAAAGGTGGGTCAACAGTTATCGCTTTTGTACGCGACCCCGATGGATATGCAATAGAACTCATACAAAATAAATCAATCTCGCTGTGATCAAGCTCGCAAGCATGAGCGCGAGAATAAACCCTTGATACTTAAAGCGATTTAAACGCTTTAGACGCTTTGAACACCACAGTATCACATACAAAAGTGTGGCACAGATTAGCAGCCAATTAAAACACATGGAGTGACGTTACATGCTACGAAATCGCTTGTTATTTACGCAAAACGCTAAAAGTATAAACCTAGCTGGAATAGCGCTAAGCCTGAATTCTAGAGCAAAGGGCAATGTAAATTTTTGCACTAAACCCAAAGCTAAACTAGCCGCTATTCTGCCAGCGTTACTTGTCGCTTTTACCGCTTCATTTGCTTCTGGCAATGCGTTTTCGGCCACTGCTACGTATAACGACCGTGCGCAAACAATCGCTGATACTAAAGTGAAGGATGAAGAGCGATTTACGGTAATTGCCCATCGCGGCGCATCTGGCTATTTACCTGAGCATACTCTCGAAGCTGCTACTCTCGCTTTTTCATTGCGCCCTGATTTCATCGAACAAGATGTTGTTATCACCAAGGACGACATTCCCGTTGTACTACACGACATTCATTTAGAAACGGTTACCAACGTAGAAGATGTGTTCCCGGCGCGCCATCGAGGTGACGGCCGTTATTACGCGCGTGATTTTACTCTTGAAGAACTGCGACAACTGCGGGTACACGAGCGCACTAATAGTGACGGGAGCCAAGTGTTTGCCGATAGATATCGCGGTAACCACGCTAACTTCAAAGTGGCTTCATTAGCTGAACATTTTGAATTAATTAGTGAGCTAAATCGCCAATTTGGCACATCTGTAGGGGTTTATCCTGAAGTAAAGTCCCCTGCCTTTCACATTAAAGAAGGCATTGATGCCAGTAAAATCGTTGTAGATGCTTTAAATGCTTACGGATTTGGTGGCGAGAGCGGTAATAGCTACCTGCAATGCTTCGACTTTAACGAAGTTAAGCGCATTCGTGAAAACCTGGGCTATAAAGGTAAAGTTGTCATGCTGATTGGCGAGAACGACTGGGGCGAAAGCGACACAGACTATGAATGGCTGCGCACACAGAAAGGCATGCAGCAGATTGCATTGTATGCCGATGGCATAGGCCCTTGGTTAGGCCATTTACTCGATAACAAAGCAATGGTTCAAGGAAAAATAGAAGCTGCGGAATGGATTAAATACGCCCACGAATATAACCTGACAATCCACCCCTACACCTACCGACATGATGCACTACCGGCAGGTATGAGTTCAGAACAAGTCTTGGAAGTTTTAGACAACTTAATACATGCTGACGGTGTTTTCACCGATCATTTAGTACCGGTATTAAGGTGGCGAGAAAAATAAAACTAACGCAATTTAAAGCGAGTGTAGGCGCGACAATTAGCACCTAAGATTTTGAAAGTCGCACCACCACACGTCTATTTTGCGCGCGGCTTTCTCGCGTATCGTTTGGCGCAATATGGCGTTTCTCACCGTGCCCTGTTAACTGAATTCGATCTTCAGGTACACCTAGCGTCGTCAAATAGCTTTTTACTTCGTTGGCCCGTCGAATAGACAATTGTTCGTTGTTGTAGCGACCGCCATAGCTATC
>Ga0070724_10001553_pt1 | contig 13542 bp, 9 predicted proteins | sample tdDd001_FD_67278 | JGI IMG/M metagenome (GOLD analysis project Ga0070724, IMG submission 67278) | Marine sediment microbial communities from the Atlantic coast under amendment with organic carbon and nitrate - tdDd00.1 | ecosystem: Environmental > Aquatic > Marine > Coastal > Sediment | place...
CAGCTAAAAACCTTTCAGTTGAAGAAAAGCTGGCGCATTTAACACGTGCAACCGAAGAGCAAAAGTTGCTTGCACAGAGCTACCAAGAATCGATTGATAGTTATCAGACTCATAAGCTCAGTATTGAACATCAACTTGTTCAAGCTCAAAACCCTCTCTCTTTGTCACAAAGTCAGGGGTTAACTCAACAAGCCTCTCTTGCGTATTTGAGGCTTTCAGAGTTAAAAGAGACAGAAGCCAATCTGAATGGAAAAATAACAGACTTAATAAAGCTGCATAACCAGCTGCCGAATAAGATAAGTTCGGCTCGACAAACACTTTCCCAGAACAAGAAGCATACAATCACTCAACCGCCCAGCGGAGAAGAACTTGTACTTCAGGCACAACGTCAGCTCTATATTCAAACCTTAGCGACACTTGAAGCTGAACTTGCCAGCAGCCAAAAACGCATAGACCTCAATCAGAAACAGATGTTACTGGTTAGAAAACAGCTATCCCAACAAGAAAACCTGATCGAAACGCTTAACAGCGCAGTGGCTCTGCAACGCCAGAAGAAAACAGATGCTACAATCGCTAAAAGTCTGATTGAAACCTCGACGGAGAAAGATCCTCTCACCCAAGAGCTAAGCGCAATCAATCAAAACTATGCCTCTGAGTTAAAAGGTCTGACAACCAAAACCAATCAGGTAGTAAAACAACAAGAGGTGGCAGAGAACCGATATCAACAGCAAGCCAAGCAGTTGGCAAATATTCAACAACAGATTGGATGGATTAAGCTCAACTCGGCTTTTGGCGAACGCTTTCTGCAGATGCTGCAAACATTACCGAACCCGCCAAACCAAGAAAAGCTACAAAATAAAATTGCCAATGCAAGAATGGCAAGATACCAAGTCGAGCAAGATCAAACCCTCAACGGACAGCAGCTACTGGCTCAGGATTCATTCACAAGCATACAGAATAAATTACTCGACTCTCAGCATGCGCTCATCACTCAGCTATTACAGAGCTATGATCTGTACCTGAGTGAACTGGGCGACTTAAGGGTTGTTTACGAGCAGCTGACTCAACAGCATTTAACCTTAAAAAGTACCCTGAACGAGCACCTGTTTTGGGTTCCGAATGCAAACTCTATCGGACAACTATGGTTCACTGAATTCTACCAGAGTACACAATGGCTGGTACATCAAGCTCCCTCCATAGATCTATCAAACTCCTTCACTGAACGCAGTGGTTTTTGGTCCTGGTGGATTATACTCTTTGTACTCTGTCTCGTTGCCCAGGACATTGTGACGCCTAAGTTTAAAACCGCCATGGCCCAGGATGTGACGTTCGTGGGGAATGTAACCCAAGATCAATTTGTTTATACCTACAGAGCACTTATCAATTCGCTGGCGTACAGCATCATTAAGCCTCTGCCCGTCATCACCGCGGGTTTAATCATGTACTACTCCAGTCAAAATATGGTTTCGGCCATAGGCATGGGGGTGTTAGCCATTGGACTACTTTACCTCCTCTATCGTTTTACTTACCTGCTGGCACTCGACCGCGGCCTGTTGATCAGCCACTTTAAAGGTGAAAAAGAGATCATTCGCGAGGGCCAGCTCAGGTTCAAAACATTCACATTAATGGCCATACCCTTCTTCGGCATCATGGGGTTTACAGAGTTTATTGATAACTCGGTACTACGAAACAGCATAGGAAGAGGTGCATTTATTGTATTCTGCATCATGTTGTTTTGGTTCTATAAGGATATTCTTGCCCTGTCGAAAAAAGAGCATCACTACCACCAGGATGGTAAGAATAAGAAGCTTATTCAACGTATCTTATGGGCTATTCTTCTATTCGTCCCACCCGTGTGTGCAGTGCTTGCATTCAGGGGGTACTACTACACAGCCTTCCAGATGCTGTTACAGTTGCAGTTATCTCTGTTACTCTCATTAGGATTTATGTTGCTCTATCAGTTGATAAAGCGCTGGATGTTGATTGAACGACGCAGAATCGCCTTCGACCGGGCAAAAGCCCGCAGAGCCGAGATCCTCTCCCAACGTGAACGAGGTGAAGATCCTCAAAACACCAATGACTCTCCAGACACCTATGAAGAGCCCGTAGTCGACTTAGAGACCATCTCCAGCCAATCTTTGGGCTTAGTACGTTCATTGCTGCTGTTGGCCTTTCTCGCCTGTTTAATCGGCCTTTGGACCCAGACTCACACGGCGCTATTCTCTTTGCTCGACGGAATAACTCTCTGGACCAGTAATTCAGTAATCAATGGGATTGAACAGCAGCTACCAATCACATTAAAGTCGTTACTGTTAGGGCTTATCATTGTGGGCTTCTCACTGATGATCGCCACCAATTTGCCTGGTTTGCTTGAGCTTATGATCTTGCAACGACTCGATTTAACCCAAGGTACAGGGTTTGCGATAACCACCGTCAGCCGCTATCTGGTGGTTTTCTTCGGCCTGCTTAGTGGGTTCTCGACCCTTGGAATGGAGTGGTCAAAACTCCAATGGCTGGTCGCAGCATTATCGGTAGGTTTAGGTTTCGGTCTTCAGGAGATCTTCGCTAACTTTATTTCAGGCTTGATCATTCTATTTGAAAAACCTGTACGTATCGGCGATACCGTCACTATCAGAGATCTCACTGGAACTGTGAGTAAAATTCAAATTCGAGCGACAACCATTATAGACTGGGACAGAAAAGAGATTATCGTTCCCAACAAGGCATTTATTACCGAGCAGCTAATCAACTGGTCGCTATCGGATCCGATCACCCGTGTCATTGTGTACGTTTCTGTTGCAAGAGATTCAGATCCGGCACGTGTCGAAGCCGCATTATATCAAGCGGTAAAGGAGTGTGATGACGCCTTGGATACACCAGAGCCAGAGGTCTGGTTTGCCGGTTTTGGCAAACATACTCAAGACTTCGAAGTCAGAGCATATGCCAAGGATATGAACTCGCGTTGGCCACTACGTCATAAGTTACATAAACGGATCAGTAAAAAGTTAAACGAAAACAATCTTGAATTAGCATATCCGCAGCTGGAAGTGCATATTAACAATAGCCAGAACAAAGATGCTCAAGGAGTTATTAGGGCCTGTTGACCTTTCATGGTTGTTTTTGCAGCGAGGGGTTGGCATTTTATACAAGGCGGAGCTTGTGCGGTGTAGTTACTCTACATGAATAAGCAACAACGTAGTAGAAATGGCCAACAAACGCTGCCCTACGGGCTCATCTCAATGGGCATATTGCTGTGTTACGAGCTTTTCGCTTAACCCATTAGGCGTCATAGCTCGAAGCCTTGCACTAAACCCATTGAGATTGAGCAAAATTCAAGCTCGAAAGATAAACAGGCCCTAGAACCTAATGATTATTTTTGCACATAGAGGAGCAAGCGGTTATGCCCCGGAAAATACCCTCGCAGCAATGAAAAAAGCTATCGAGCTGGGGGCCGAGGCGATAGAAATTGATATTCATAGCGTAGAGGGAGAACTCTATGTATATCATGATAGAAGGCTTGATCTTAAGAGTAGTGGAACGGGGCTCATCAGTGACGTCAGCCGCGAGTATCTGAAAAATATCTCTGTTGATGGTGAAGCGATCCCGACGCTTTGGGAGGTGATGACCTACCTGAGTAAGCAAAACTGTCTCGTCAATATCGAGTTAAAGGGGATGACATCTCTGGCCCCCTTTATCGCCCTGTACCCAAAGCTCATTAATGAGCTGGGGTTCCGGGCCGAGCAATTACTGATCTCATCCTTTCACCATGGATTTCTACAGAAGTTTCGCCACTCCTACCCCCAGGCTTTTGTCGCACTGCTGTTAGAGGGCATTCTCTTCAATACTATCGATGCAGCAATACAGCTTGATGCCTACTCTATCCATTTCAGCCTGAGCTTTATTACCTCCGAGTTAGTCGACGAAGCTCACTCGAAAGGATTAAAAGTGTTCGTGTATACCGTCGATCATCCCGATGATATTCATGAACTGGATAGCATAGGGGTAGATGGAATATTTACCAATTACCCTGATAAGGCGGCACAAACACTGGCCCAGGGCTAAATATCAATATTATTGAACCCATACATGAAAAAGTTCGATATTATTAATAAACGCGAGACATTCAGTCTGGTGGATTTAAGATAAAATTGTTCGCACAATCAGCACATTCCAGCCTAAACTAGATATTGTTGTGACTCATTAAACTTGACGATTACCTTGTGCCCAGGCACCAATAAGAAAGAAGATAAGCGTCACCACAAGCAATAACCAGTGAGCAGGCAAACTGGCCATGTTTCTGGCAAGTATGGGACTAACTGAAATAATCAGTAAACCATAGCCAAATGCATTGACCAATACAAAAGCTAACGTCCTGAGCACAAATGATCGAGTGGCCAACTTTCGCCTTAAGAAGCGATTGATATCGGCGCCGAATACGACAAGAGTACAGGCAACTATGGCTGTCGCGATCTCGTTAAGCCAAGGATAGAGCCAGGTTCCAACCTGATGAAATATTGAAATAATTTGTTCCATTCTAGGATCCATAAAAAATAGTCGACTCTAGAATAAAGGGAGTGTGTATGAGACACAAGTTACTATTATTGACCCATGAAAATGAGCGCTATCGTGATCTGCTTACCTCCTGCCATCTTCCTGAACTCACCCTACTGGGTGATGACCCGCAAAACATAGTTGAAGCCGATATCTGGCTTGCCGAACCAGGCCTCGCCGCCCCAATTCTGCCCCATGGTAGAAAGCTTACCTGGATGCAATCCACAATGGCCGGAGTCGACGCCTTAGTCAAACCGCGTCAGAGAAAGGACTATCGACTCACAAATGTGAGGGGCATATTTGGCCCATTGATGAGTGAGTACCTTTTTGGCTATTTGCTGGCTCACCAGCGAGAGCATCAAAAATATAAGTCGCAGCAGGCTGAAAAAATTTGGCTTCCCGGTAGCTTTAAGACACTTCAGGGGCAGCACCTGCTCCTACTCGGCACCGGTAATATCGCTAAGCACCTTGCGCAAACCGCCAAGCATTTTGGCATGCGGGTCACCGGAATCAACCGTGGCGCCAAACCAACTAAGGGCTTCGATGAAGTAGACACCTTAGCGCACTTACCTAAGTACCTGGTGCAGGCTGACGCTATCGCCAGTATCTTACCCAGCACTCCTGATACCAAAGGTGTCCTCAATACCGAAATGCTTTCTCTGATGAAACCTGAGGCCATCTTATTTAATCTGGGGCGCGGAGATGTGTTGGATTTGGACGCGCTCTATCAGCAATTAGTTAAAAATTGTCAGCAAAATGCAATTTTAGATGTCTTTAATCAAGAGCCACTTCCCCGGGAACACCCTATCTGGTCATTACCAAATGTCATCATAACCCCTCATATTGCAGCGCCCAGTTTTCCTGAACAGGTCGTGGAGATATTTATCGAAAACTACCACAAGTTACTCAATGGTGAGCAACTATCACATGAGGTCAATTTTCAACGCGGTTATTGAAAATGAGTCGATTCACCGGTCCTTATTCAAAGCTGAAACCTGCAGGGTTTTCAGCTTAACGGGCCTTCTACACGACCAGTAAAGCTTATCTGCTTCCACTTTCTTCTAAACAAGAACCTCTGTCACATTTTTTAATAACACACACCAGGATTTTTAGCAGTAAACTATAACCACCAGTTATTAGCATTGAGAATCATTTTCATTTATACTTCTTAAATCGAATTAGGGAGACTTTTTAATGTACGTTTGTCTTTGTCATGCAGTAACTGATACACAGATCAAAGAAGCCGTTAGTCAGGGGGATATCTCTCTTGCTGATGTTAAAAAGCGCTTAGGTGTAGGCAGTCAATGTGGAAAGTGTACCAGAATGGCAGGCCAGATCATTCAGAGGCAGTTAGACATAGAGCCTAACTATTACGAAGTAGCCTAAACTTCTAAGCCCCTCTATTGTTCTAAGCTTCTAAGATAATCGTACTCCCAATAAAAAAGCTGCCATCGGCAGCTTTTTTTAGTAATAACGACTTATACCGATTGGTATTAGCTATTCTTCTATCGCTTGAACGCCGTCACCGATTTCAACACTATCGACCCGTTGCAAGCCGCGAGGTAGCTTAGCTCCACGTCGGCCACGCTCACCTCGATAATGCTCCAGATCGCTTGGTTTTAACGTTAATTTACGCTTACCCGCCCAGAGCGTTACCGCAGTATCTTCGGGGACGACATGCAGATGTGCTAACAGCTCTTCCCGACTCTTAGCTCTCTCGCTGGGGATACCGATGATCTTATTACCCTTACCTTTTGAGAGCTGAGGTAAAGCCTCAAGGGAGAATACCAACATACGACCTTCATTGGTGATAGCCAATATCGATTCCACCTTCGATTTATCGACGATCTGAGGTGCGATAACCTTTGCATTGGCAGGCAGCGTCAATAAGGCCTTACCCGCTTTATTTCGGGATACCATATCTTTATAGGAACCGACAAAGCCATAGCCTGCATCTGAAGCGAGCAGATAGAATTTATCATCATCGCCTAATAAAACATGCTCCATCACCTCACCCGGTGACAGATTAAAGCGCGTCGTTATCGGCTCGCCCTGACTCCTTGCCGATGGCAGGGTGTGAGTCTCAGTTGCAAAAGCACGCCCCGTCGACCCTATAAACACACTAGGCTGGTTACTGCGACCCGCAGCGCAGCAGAGGAAGCTATCTCCGGACTTATAAGACAACGCCTTCGCATCGATATCATGCCCTTTAGCACAGCGAACCCAACCCTTTTCTGACAACACAACGGTAACGGCTTCAACTGGCGCCAACTCCTGCTCAGTCAATGCCTTGGAATCTCCACGCTCAACCAGAGGAGAACGTCTGTCATCGCCATAAGTTTCGCCGTCTTGCTTCAGTTCCTTCTTAATCAGCGTCTTCATTCTTCTATCAGAGCTTAATAGCAACTGCAGTTTGTCACGCTCGGCTTCAAGTTCGCTCTGCTCACCCTTGATCTTAAACTCTTCGAGTTTAGCCAGGTGGCGTAGCTTAAGATCAAGAATCGCATCAGCCTGAATATCGGTCAGGTTAAACCTCGACATCAATTCGGCTTTAGGCTCATCCTCATAACGGATAATCTCAATCACCTCATCGATATTCAGGAAGGCCGTCATCAAGGCTTCGAGTATATGCAGTCTGGCTAAGATCTTATCGAGTCTATGTTGAACACGACGAGTTACCGTTTGGAAACGATACTCCAACCACTCGGTGAGGATCTGTTTTAAGCCCTTCACCTGTGGACGTCCGTTCAGCCCTAAAATATTCAGGTTTACTCTGAAAGACTTCTCTAAATCAGTGGTGGCAAACAGATGAGCCATAAGCTGATCGTTATCGACTCGATTTGATCTGGGGACAACGATGATACGCACAGGATTTTCATGGTCGGACTCATCTCTGAGGTCGGCAACCATAGGCAGCTTCTTAGCCTGCATCTGGGATGCAATTTGCTCCAGGATCTTGCCGCCGCTGGCCTGATGAGGAAGCGCGGTGATGACCACTTCGCCATTTTCAATCTTATAGACGGCTCGCGCTTTAATCGAACCTCGACCCGTAGTGTAGATTTTGCTGATATCACTGCTGGGAGTGATGATCTCGGCTTCAGTGGGATAGTCGGGGCCCGGCACAAATTCCATTAAACGTGCTAAATCAGCCTTAGGGTTATCGAGCAGTTCAACACAGGCTGAGACTAACTCACGAACATTATGGGGTGGGACATCCGTCGCCATGCCTACTGCGATGCCGGTAATACCATTGAGCAGAATATGCGGTAAACGAGATGGCAGAACCAAAGGCTCTTTCATCGTACCATCGAAGTTCACACCCCAATCGACGGTCCCCTGCCCTAATTCACTTAATAAAACCTCTGAGAATTTTGACAAACGTGCTTCGGTGTAACGCATGGCGGCAAAAGATTTAGGATCATCCGGTGCCCCCCAGTTCCCCTGACCATCAACCAATGGATACCTGTAGGAGAATGGCTGAGCCATCAACACCATAGCCTCATAACATGCACTATCGCCATGCGGATGGTATTTACCTAATACGTCACCTACCGTACGCGCTGACTTCTTATGCTTGGATTGAGCAGATAACCCCAGCTCGCTCATCGCGTAAATAATACGACGTTGTACAGGCTTCAAGCCATCACCTATGTGAGGTAAAGCACGGTCCATAATAACGTACATGGAATAGTTCAGATAAGCGTCTTCGGTAAAGCGCCGAAGAGGCATCTGTTCTACACCATCAAGGCTTAAATCTATCGCATCACTCATTGTTCAGTATCCAATTTTTGAGCAGGTTCAATCTCTTCTTTAATAATATCTTTATAAAACAAACGATAGATATTGCCTTTAAGATCATCTGAGATATACATAGCACCATCGGGTGCCGTTAATAAAGCGTAGGGTCTGGCAACGGGAAACTCTCCGTCTAAAAAGCTGACCACAGTACTGCGCTTTATCACTTGTTGATTTTCGATCTCCAGCATCACAACCTGATAGCCAATCTTACTGGAGCGATTCCAGGACCCATTTTCGGCAACAAACATTTGATTATGATATTTAGCAGGAAATTGTTGACCACGGTAAAAATGAAGACCCATAGGGGCTACGTGTGCAGGAAGCTCATAGGCCGGCAGCGTGACCTTGAGATTCTCAGGCTTCTCGTATGCCGGTTCTATCACTGACTTTGCATGAATATAGGGAAAACCATAATGTGCGCCAATGTGCTCAACACGATTTATCTCATCCGGCGGCAACCTGTCACCCATCCAGTCCCGTCCTAAATCGGCAAACCAAAGGTCATTATCAATTGGCGACCAATCAAAGCCAGTAACATTACGGATCCCCGTGGCTATCTGTTCACTGCTTCCGGTCTCTATATCTATGGCGATAATGCTACCAAAGGGTGCTACAGCCTCACAGACATTACAGGGGGCACCAATCGATACATACAATCGACCATCTAGCCCAAAATGCAATGCTCTGCGGCTCTTATTCGCTTTTCCCGGTAATCGGTCGTAAACTTCTTTTCCGCGTCCGGGACGTCTTAAACGGTTCTCAATATCGACAAATCGAATAATTCGCTCATCGACTGCGGCATAAAGATCGCCCTTATAAAATGCGATGGCCTCAGGAGCCTGCAAACCTTTTGCTATGACATAACGCTTATCGACTCTGCCGTCGGCATTACTATCTACCAAGGCCTGTATCGTGCCCTTCTTACGTGAACCAACAAATAGTGTCCCTTTATCTCCCAACGCTAACTGCTTTGCATCTCCCAAATCGGAAGCATACAGGGTTAACCCAAACCCTTTAGTTACGGTGATCATCATAGGTTGCGAAGCGGCTTGAGCACTCAGGCTAAACAGCGCGGCGACACTAGCCAAAAACAACCAAATTCCTTTATGATTTTTTGTATGATTCAACAACATTATTATTATTTAAGCCTAATTATCTAATTACTGGAATAGTGACTAAAAATCAGCCAAATCTCCCTTAGTCTCCAACCAAGTCTTTCGATCACCCGAGCGTTTCTTGGCAAGTAGCATATCCATCACCGAGATTGTCGCTTCCGCGTCATCGATCGTTAACTGAACTAACCTGCGGGTATTGGGGTCCATAGTGGTTTCCCTCAACTGCAATGGGTTCATCTCACCCAGACCTTTAAATCGGGTAACCTGAATTTTACCTTTCTTCTTCTCAGCTGCAATTCTATCCAATATGCCCTCTTTCTCCGCCTCATCCAGGGCATAAAAAACCTCTTTACCCACATCGACGCGAAATAGAGGTGGCATTGCTACATAGATATGCCCCTGCTCAACCAACACTTTATAATGCTTCATAAACAGCGCACAAAGCAGAGTCGCAATATGTAAACCATCGGAATCCGCATCCGCAAGTATGCATATTTTGCCATATCTCAGCTCTGAAATATCTTCACTATCCGGGTCACAACCGATAGCGACAGAGATATCGTGCACCTCTTGGGATGCCAACACCTGTGTTGCATCAACTTCCCAGGTATTCAGTATCTTTCCTCTCAGGGGCATGATCGCCTGAAACTCACGGTCCCGGGCCTGCTTAGCGCTACCACCCGCAGAGTCACCCTCCACCAGAAATAACTCTCCTCGCATGGGGTCTTGCCCACTACAGTCAGTCAACTTACCCGGAAGTGCGGGCCCGGAGGTCACCTTCTTACGTGCAACCTTCTTCGCAGACTTCAACCGTTTCTGTGCATTATTGATGCACATCTCTGCGAGGGCTTCAGCCTGATCAGTATGGGTATTGAGCCAGAGGCTAAACGCATCCCTGACAATACCGGAAACAAAAGCAGCACTTTGACGACTCGACAGCTTCTCTTTCGTCTGCCCGGCAAACTGAGGATCTTGCATCTTGACCGATAAGATAAAGCTACTGCGATCCCAGATATCTTCAGGGGTCAGTTTTATCCCTCTTGGGATCAGGTTACGAAATTCGCAAAACTCACGCATCGAGTCGAGCAAGCCCTGCCTGAACCCATTAACATGAGTTCCCCCTAATGGGGTTGGAATAAGGTTAACATAGCTTTCATTGAGGTATTCTCCCCCCTCTGGCAGCCAGGTTATCGCCCAGTCGACAGCCTCAAGATTCCCCTTCAAGCTGCCTATGAACGGTTCCTCTGGCAACATAAGTGCATCTTTAATCGACGAGGTGAGATAATCCGTTAAGCCGCTTTCATAGAACCACTCTTCTACTTCATCTGTTTGCTTGTTAACAAACTTGATCTTGAGACCCGGACAGAGAACGGCTTTGGCTCTCAACAGGTAAACAAGCTTTGAAATAGAGAAATTGGGAAAATCGAAGTAGCTTGGAGTCGGCCAGAAATGAACGCGCGTTCCGGAGTTTCTACGCCCGCAAGTTCCGGTCTCGGTAAGATCTTCAACCTTGTTACCATGTTCGAAAGCCATGTCATAGACTGTGCCGTTGCGTCGAACCGTAATTTCAACACGGCTGGACAAAGCATTTACGACAGAGATCCCGACTCCGTGCAGACCACCCGAAAATTGATAATTATCATTTGAGAACTTACCGCCGGCATGCAATTTAGTTAAGATCAATTCTACGCCGGGGATCCCCTCTTCCGGGTGTATATCGACGGGCATTCCACGGCCATCATCGATAACTTCAAGAGAGTTATCTTTATGCAGGATGACATCGATCTTAGTCGCGTGTCCCGCTAACGCTTCATCGACACTGTTATCGATAACCTCTTGTCCCAAGTGATTAGGACGTGTGGTATCGGTATACATACCAGGACGACGTTTAACTGGATCTAGCCCGTTTAGGACTTCAATGGCATCTGAGGTGTATTGGTTTGTCATGGCACACACAATATATTGTTATTCAGGCCATGTTGAGGCCCTACATGGCTATTTGTCAAGAAACAGAAACTGGCAGATTGAATGCAACTGCTTTTCATAGCCTATAAAACTATGATCACCACCGGCTTCAACTAAAAGCTTACAACAGTGATATTTCTGAACGGCTTGTCGATAATCGAGAACTTCATCACCCGACTGCAATAATACAAAGAAACGATCCGGGTTAAAAATAACTTGGGTATTAAACTCTGCTACGTCACATTTATGCTCAGGTAGAACCTGATAGTGCTCATCGGTATAAGGATTATGTTGGGGGCCAATAAACTCATCGAACAGCTCGAAAGGTGTCACAGCTGGGTTTATCAGTGCTGCACGCCCCCCATATTTCTCAGCTAAATAGCTGGCAAAATACCCCCCCAGAGAGGAGCCGATAAAGGTCAACTCCTCACCATCACTCTGCGCCGACTCAACCAGATTGCACAGTAACGTCATCGCATCTTTCGGACTGGAGGGAAGTTGGGGCTGCAAGAACACGAGTTCCGGGTAATTATCAGTAATAAACCGTTCAGTAACGGTTCCTTTCTCTGATAAGGGAGAGCTATTAAACCCATGAATATAGAGCAGCATATTTCCTCATTCTTTGATTATTCCTGTTATCGAATAACCACAAGGGTTCAAATAGGGGGAGTAATCGAAAAATTCACAATAAACAATCGCTAGAATGCTAACACTTGCCGAGGCTTCTACCAAGCATCGGAGGCTAATAAGTCGGCAGCGGGCTCTAAATTTCTAACATTTATTAAACATCGGCATAGGAGTTCGTCATTTCCTATGCCTCAAACGAAACACAACAGTCGATTGACGACGTTTAGTAACCGCTCGCCTCTCTGTCCGGTGAGAAGTTATCACCAGGCACCCTATAGACATTAGTTAAAATGGTACCGTTCGCTTTCAGTTCAAGTAAGCGGTAACCGGGTTGAAGGGCATCCAAAGCAAAGTAAGAAGACTGTGGTTTAAATTGGATACAGGTCGATGGCGTCGCCATCAAGTGCATTATGCCGTGCTTTCCACGGTGCTCTTGATCCAACTTCTGGTGCACATGTCCCCACAACAAGCCTTTGACCTGTGGTATCTCGGCAACCTGCTCAATGAAGTCACTTCCGTTGTCCATACAGTGCTGATCCAGCCAGGCACAATTCACCAGAATCGGATTATGATGCATCACAAGCAAGGTGTGGCGATCGGGTTGATCGGCAACGGCACTCTTGATGATCTCGATCTCACTATCTGCCATATGACCGCCGGGTTTACCGCGAACGGTAGAGTCGAGCATGATTATCTGCCAGTTTCCGGCCAGAATTCGTCTCTGCCCATAGATATTCGGCCCCTGCATATTAAGATGCATGATCCTTGGGTCATCATGATTACCGGGGAGGTAATGGCAAGGCAACTCGAGCGGGGCAATAGCCCGAACGAAGTTATGATAGGACTCACTAGAGTAGTCTTGACTGATGTCACCGGTAGCCAGCATGAAATGAGCAGGGTAATGCACGGCATTAATCGTGTTGAGTACAGCTTCTAAGCTGTGGGCCGTATTGACTCCCAGCAGCTGAGCATCAGGATCGGCAAACAGGTGAGGGTCCGTAACCTGTACGACTCGCACACTAGCATTATCATCGATTGAATAAGAGATAGCCTCTTTTAACACAATTAAACCCTAAGATTCTGACAAACAAACTGCACTCATGTGGCTATCAATCTTTAATAACTCTTCCAGAAAAGCATTGACCTGATACTTTTCATCACGATGGTGCATACGTATATTTGGATAATCATATACCGGACGCAATTGGTAAATCTGTCGACTAGTTAACACTTCTGCTAATTTAGCATCATGATAAACTCTCACACAAACCTGTGGGGAGTTAACGTAATCAGATCGACTTAGCTCTCTTGAGATCTCAATAAGTTGGGTATATCTGGTATTCTCGAGTAGACGCACATCCAGGCAACCAAATTCACCTTCAACTTGCCAGACATCACCCTGCCCCGCTTCGATGGGTAGCCAACGCAGAATATGGAAATAGTTTCGCCCACAAAGAGATAAGAACCTGCTTACATCAGGTTGGTA
>Ga0070724_10001557_pt1 | contig 13528 bp, 5 predicted proteins | sample tdDd001_FD_67278 | JGI IMG/M metagenome (GOLD analysis project Ga0070724, IMG submission 67278) | Marine sediment microbial communities from the Atlantic coast under amendment with organic carbon and nitrate - tdDd00.1 | ecosystem: Environmental > Aquatic > Marine > Coastal > Sediment | place...
TGGAGTATCTTAAAGAAAAGGACTACCAACTGCATATTATCACCAATGGTTTTAATGAAGTACAAGGGCGAAAACTGCAAAACTCAAAACTCAACAACTATTTCACTGAGGTTATAACTTCTGAAAATGCTGGTGCCAATAAACCTCATGCCCAAATATTTGAATATGCATTTGAAGCTACAGGGGCAAATACCAATAACAGCATCATGATTGGTGATGACTTAAACACCGATATAAGAGGTGCTCGAGATATAGGAATGGATCACATCTATTTCAACCCAAAGAAAGGGAAGCATGATGAAAAGGTGACATTTGAGATCGCAAACCTGAAAGAATTAACTTCAATTTTCTAAAGCCCATCAGCGATTCAAGCCAGCGGCGACTAGAAACCCCGCCTGTGGTTAGGGAACAAAAGATGATCTTAAATGAAGATACATACGTGTGGTGTCTACTGGGAAACCACTTTTACTTACTGGTACGGATCAAGGAATAAGACAAATCGGATTTATCCCTTTTAGAAACGAAACACCCGTAAATTATGAACTACCATAGGCCCAGATTATTCGAAGTAAAGTCACTAAAGATGTATTCAAATCCTACATGAGGATGAATCAGATCAATTCAAGCTTAAAAAGACAAGTCACAAGGAGCATCCGACTTTCAAGATTGAATTCTAGTTGTACTTTCTGATCTAATTAATTATAAAAAATACCGAGTGGTGTGGGTGATAGTAAAACAACGATATTAATTTCAGTTGAAATTTCAGGATTACAGCTCCCATTTTGAACAACAGCCCTAAACTTAGTCGACTTATCAAGACCTAACACTGTTATTGTGTTTGATGTATCATTAATCGGAATTATGGTTCCCCAATCATCTTCACTCTTTTCCCATCTCACAACATCTCCAATATTATCTGAAAGAATTAAACTTAGGCTCTCACCACTACAAACTGTTGCAGCTCCAGAAACAACTCCACCCTCACTAACCGAACCTCCAGAAGGCTCAACCGTCTCAATATTAGAATAAACAACACAACCATGCTCTTTACTTGCTTGCCTAACAAAATAAGTTGTCGAATTAATAACTCCGTGATAAATGCAATCCTTACTAATCTCATCACTAATTTTGTTCCATTTCGATATAGAATCCGGCTTATTATTTACTATCCAATCAGAATTAGTCGTATAATACCAACTATAAGGTCTAAAATTAGCATCCGCTTCCAGCACATTCATTAGCTCAACAGCCTCGTAACAACTTCCTGAATGATTGGATATATCACCACCAGAAACCCCTTGCCCACAAATAGACTGATAAACAGGACTTTCTATCAAATCAGGAAGTTTTCCATAATTACAACCATCGATATAATCAGTCAAACCATCAGACGGTGCACCACAATCCAATACAGGATAACTACCATTATCTGTTATATCGTTTTTATCACCATCCGCATCTATTTCCCCTAAAATATACACGCCTGAATAATCACCACCAGTAGCATTAAAACTTCCTTGATTTTTATCAGATCCAGTATGAATAAAATCCCCTAAAACAATTAAAATCCCTCCTGTATTTATAGTCATCCTATTATGAGTAATTAGATCACCCTTAACCAACAATACTCCTCCGGACTCAATAACCAAATGAGCGTTATTAGTAAGAGTCAGATTTTGCACAATTAAGGTCCCGGCAGATGTTATTGTCAACATACCACTTGAAGCATAATTAGGATTGGGGGCATAGGGATATTCAACTGTATCGAAATGATCTTCATAAGTCGATATATTTTGGGAAAAAGCAGACTCAGAATAAAGCAATAACAAAAACACTAAAGTTAAATAAACAAAACAACCTTTTTTCATACCATCTGAACTTAGGGGAAAAATTAATCACTTTGTGAATTTAACAAAATCTTTCAATTATATTAAAAAATGATCCTGATTTTCTCGACCAAATGACTGTAATTCAGATTACAGCTTCACTAAGACGTAAAACCAACTTTAGATAAGCAAGTCAAAAAAACACGCTTAAAAAAGCTGAACCAATTGTAAAACGGACTACATTGGGGTACTTGCAAGCTATTTTGACAACTTGACTTTGAAATCAAAAATTATCATTATGACTCATAACATCGTGATTGCTATTCCTGAACACACCTTGCTATAAATATATCCTAATCCGGTACTTGCAAGCTTAATCGAAGAAGATTTTGATCCTAATTTGCTTTAAAAGACAGTAAATGCTATCTGTTTTATACAAAGTTCTCTATAAATGATAACTCAATCGCTAATTAAAGTATCGGTTGAGGGTTACTTTAGCCTTATTTTGATATAAATAATATCTCGTTCGGCTTTTCTTACCGAGCTCGATATAAATCCCCTGATTAAATAAAATTGGGGGAAATAAACTATTCATGAAAGACTCCTACAGGAATAGGAACAATTCCAACTGTTATAGTTGTTGTAGCTGATATTTGCAAAACGGGATCTCCTGTCGTTCCTCCGTATTCGACCACATAACCTTTGGGTTGATAGGCACCACCACCACCCGCTATGGGTAAATCATTCCATGAACCAGGAACACCTATACTATTATCAGTAATATGCACATAATCTTCACCTCCAGAACCAACATTATTAGGCTCTCCCGTATTCCAGAAAGCAAAATTTGGCGAGCTTCCACCAGCCAATCCGTTCCAGAATACAGTTCCAGCCTCTGGTCCAGTCATCCATTTCCATTCACCTTCGGTCTCTTCATCACTGCCACCCAACCAGCCTGCTCCGGTAATTTGAGAACCTGCCAGGTCAGATTCTTCCTGAGATGTAAGCGTAGCCAAATAACCTTGCAAACCATAGTAAGTGCGTAATGCTGCAGCATCTCTTGCATCATCCCAACGTATTCCAACGCTGGAAACAAATTCATAAAAATGCCCACTTTCACCGAGATAATTAGCTTGTTCTAATGTTATGGAAAACACTCTCGCCCCTTCAGTTACGGGTGCATTTCCATTTGAGTATTGCACACTGGATATTGCCGATTCAAATTCTGAAAATAAGGCTGGACCTGTTAAGGTTAATCTTCCTGCAGTTACATCCCAACTGCTAGTGATATTTGGATGTGTTCCAATAATGGTTAAAAGATCTTCTCCATTTTCATATCCCGAAGATATTTGAACAGACATAGCATCAATATGTGTATCCGCAGGATCTGGGTCAGTAATTGAAATTGATTCTACCACATTAACTGGAGACCCTCCTTCACAGAAACCTTGGTTTCCTGTTGCAATAATTACCGGAGGTTCACTTGTACTAATTCCAGTAACAGTAATATCATCTAAATTATAATATTCATTACCGGCACTATTTCTAAAAGTAACTCGAAGCTCTATAGAAATTCCACTTAGACTTGTTTCCTGAGCTGTGGCAGAAGAAAAATCATTGGTTTGATAATAAAATTGCACCCATATTGCACCATCGATTCGATACTCACATCGAATATAATCTGCATTTTCCAAGTTACCATCTTCCGAAAGTTCCATATTAATACCAACATCAGTATAAGTATCAATAGAAATCGATTCTGAGATCCAATACACCGCACCATCCACATCACGAGCTCTTAACCTACCGCCAGTAACTTTTAAGTAATCTCCTGTTCCAATTAAAGATCCACTACTAATATCCAAGGTCCATTTTGAAACACTTCCCGGATAATCTCCCAGGTTTCCAGTTCCATCAACTCCGGTATTATCCGTATATGTAGAGAAATCTTCACTCCAAATGGTAGATTGAGCCCAAACCTGAGGAATAAAAACAAAAGATGTTAAAATAAATAATAAACGAATAAATCCAAATCTTAGTAAACGTGTATACATAAGCTTAAGTTTTTTCGAGTGATAAAAACTCCATTAGCATTATTTCATAATAAATAACTTAAATTCAGCTATTTAAAAATAACATAAAAATGGAAACAAGCAAACACATTTGAATTATAATAAAATTGAATATTTATCTTAAAAGTCATTCAAGCTAAGAAAATAGATAGAAACCAGGACTTAAACTAAAATATAAACTGGAAACGATTTATTCATAAAAAATTCCCACAGGACTAGGTTTTGGATTAATGACAACTGATGCATTATTTAATAAATCTAACTCACAAGCTCCTTTAACTGCTTTTATTGTAATAGAATTGTTTCCCACAGGTAAATCTGCGGCTAAAACCACAATATTCAAATCAGAACCTGTACCATTAACTGAACTTCCAATTTGTGTCGTACCTAAATATAAAGAATAAGAGACGCCAAGTTCACTATTTTGAATTGTCACATTTGCATCTTCATTATCACATTTCGTGTCTCCTACAATTCCTAAGCTATTATCAGGAGCACCTATAATCTTAACATTAACATTACAAGACGAAACATTGCTATTTACATCAGTAACAGTTAGAGTGACAGCATTATCACCAAAATCACCACATGTAAAATTAGTTTTACTAAGTACTCTTGAAGCTATCCCACAGGCATCAGTATAACCGGGATCTATATCATCTGCAGAAATAGTAACCGGTCCTGTTGCACTCAAATCTAGAGTTATATCATTACAGGAGCCACCCCCTGAATCTGTTATAAATTCTCTGGCAAGTCCAGGACCAGACCATTCCAATTTGATAACAGCACCACCACCACGTTCGTAATATTCAAGTTGAATTGGTGTAGATTGTCCAGCTATTAAGTTGACTGTACCTGTATTCAAGGTTGGGCCATGATTCGTCCAATTATTTATTATTCTTGTACCATCTACCCACAAACGAACGCCATCGTCAGAGGTGGTATAAAATGTATAAATTCCAGTTTGTGGAGCTTTTACGCTTCCTTGGAAACGAATAGAAAAATCATTTGTACCCACAAGGTTAGATTCGGGAGCTCCTGATCCCCATGAGTAATTTAACTCACTAACATTTAGCGTTTCCTTAAAGGTATTAAAGCTTATACCATCATAATAATCGGCTTTAAGACTCGCTATTTCAGGAGGGGTATTATCCGTAACAATCACATCAAAACTATGTGTTGTCGTATTTCCAGAATTATCGGTCGCTAGAAATGTATTAGTTGTAGTTCCAACTGGAAATATTGAGCCGGCAGGCAAACCACCCGTTTGGATAACTATTGCAGGTTGAAATTCTACCACATATCGTCTACTATTCGTCCCTCTCAAATCATTCCACCTGCCATTAGAATACATGACTGTATAATCCTCTCCACCTGAATTATTCGGTTCACCTCCATTCCAATTCTCATAACCATTGCTTTCTCCGGTTAACCAAACAAAGTTACCTTCACTAGCAGCATCGTTGTATGCAATCCATATTTCTCCAACTTTGCTATCTATCCAATTATTTTCTGCCTGACTATTTATGGTCACCAAATGGCCACCTATATTGGTAGAATTTTGAGAGGCAGTAGTGATATTAACAGAATTATTCGAGTAATAATAACTATGCCCATTTAGAATCCCTAAATAAGAATAGCCCGAAATAGAACTCGTATTTACACTGCAGTTATCACTCGCAATCGGGTAAGTATACGTAACAGTTGCTCCACAGGCATTACTCGATGCATTAACGCTAATATCGGATTGTGGATTTTGAAATACCGGGGATACGGTCTCATTAAGGATAGAAATATTATCTTTCCTTGCTAATAATGAAGGATTATTCCCACCATTATTAACTCGATAAACTCGAAGAGAATATACACCAAGTTGAAGACTGGTAAAAGTAACGGTCCTGTTTCTTGTTGTTTTTCGATCTACACGACTTGCATTCAGATACAAATCATATCGAAATTTCCTATTATTCCCAGGGCCACTGCTCATAGTAGCCTGAATACTACCTAACTCTCCAAAACAAACCTGATCTGGAGTAGGAACAGTTAAAGTTTGGCCATACAAGAATACAGTCTGCAGTATAAATAAAACAATAAGTAAGAGTCTTTGTAGATTCATAGATCGGCCATTATATCTTTAAGTAATTACTTAAAAATAATAAATTAATCTATTCTATTACAATACAGAGCCTAATCATCAGTTTTTATGATAAAACAATCCTAGAAATTATTCGAAGAAGATGCCTATTGGTTTTGGTTTAGAATTTATCAAAATGGTAGCTTTATTTAACAACTCCAGCCCACAAGCTCCTTTGGATGCTTTTACAACAATCAAATTATCCCCAACAGTTAAATCAGATGCTAAGATTACAATATTTAAATCGACACCTGTTCCGTTAACTGAACTTCCAAGCTGGTTTGCACCCTTATATATAGAATAAGAAACTCCTAACTCACTATTTTGTATTGTAACACTTGCATCCTCGTTAATACATTTTGTATCTCCTAAAACCGACAAGCTATTATCTGGCATACCAGTTACCGTAACATTGGCATTACAAGTCGTACTATTACCATTTGAATCAATAACCTTTAAAATTACAACATTAACACCTACATCACTACAATCAAATGAATTTGGACTGACACTCATACTTGCAATACTACAATTATCACTAGAACCATCATCAAGATCAGAAGCAAGTACACTCGCATTTCCTGTACCGTCTAATTCAATTGTAATATCCTTACAAACAGCGACTGGATTTTCTTTATCTTCAATTTCTACATCAAAACTACAATTAACTGTATTACCTGAAGCATCGGTTGCAGTCCAGGTAACTATTGTTGTTCCTTGCTCTAGTTTAACTCCACCCAGGCTAGCACCCGAACCGGTAGTAGCTCCAGTTAAATTATAAATTAAACTGCCTATTGAGCAATTATCAGTTGCTGTTGCATCAAATTCATTTCCTTGCACCGTATAAGAACATTGACCTGAATTAACGCTTTTTACTGAGAGTGAGGTGATACTAATATTATCTACATAATAAACCCCAACAGAACTACCTTTAACCACCCGTATCTCAAGCTCAAGTTTTTTTCCTTTAAACACAGGACTGGTTATAATTTGATTGGCCGCAGCACCATTAATTCTTTGAAAGCGTTGATATGTTCCTCCTAAATCAGCATCAACCCGAGCCGAAAATTCTATATACCCATCAGCTGCACTAGCTGCCCAAGAACTCAAATTAAAGGATACTTGCACACTATTTTCCGCTGAAATATCAATATAGTTCGTATTCCATCTGACATCACTCCCTTCTTCAACACGCATTTCAAGCAAATTACCAACAACCGCAGCCTTATGATGATATCCATGAGAATAATAGCCTCCCCAAGTCGTACGGTTATTTGTAGCCCGAAAAGTAAAATTAGCATAACTAAAATCCTCACTCCAAACGACATTTGACGACAAACAATTCACTACAGGAGCTTCAGTATCTCCAACAGTTGTCACGGCCAAACGACTTGAACTTACACAACCTGAACTTACATCTCTGGATTCAGCATAATATGTTCCTGTTGATAATACATCAGTACTATTTAAGGCTGTACCATTTGTAAATGCAGCATACCATTCAGTAACATTACTACCACTACTGGCAACTAAATCAGCTACTGTTTCACCTGCACAAAAAGACTGACTAGCTAGGCCTGTTGGTTTTACTGGCAAAGAACTAATTGACAGATTTATTTCCGTGCTAGTAACCGAACAAGCATTTTCATCTGTAACTATTACTTCAACAACATCGCCATCAGTAAATGTATCTGAGGACAATTTATTACCAACAATATTATATTGAGCATCACTTACAAGCAGGGTTCCATTAAGTGAAAATTCATAAGTATACGTTCCAAAACCACCATTAGCATTGGCCATTACAATTACATCCTCTCCTATACAAGCTGGACTTTTGTTTACAGATAATGAAACACTTGTTTTATATACAGTAAAAGACATATCACTAACAACAGAATTCACATTCCCACACATATCTGCAATACCCGAAGCTTCTATACTAAGGCTAGATGGGCCAACATGAGATATTGGACGATCTAACATAAAAATATAAGCAGCACTCCCTTCTCCTCCAGAATCACAATTCAATGAAGTAATATCTGTAACACTATACGAAACACCCCCAATTACTAAACTAACCTTATTTACATCAAGACTATTACAAGGCAGTATCTCTGTAAAGTCTACTTTTAATTTATTCGAGCCGTAACACGCCTGGACAACACCATCCAGTTCGGGTGGGATGTCATCATAAATGATTGCAGAACCACCTGGCTGATCAAAACTAATTACATATCCATCTTTTTTCTCAGACCAATTAGAGACATACAGCATATAATTATGTCCAGGTTTCACCAAAACATCGTCATTCCAAACAGGTCCATTACCCGTACCAGGCCCATTACAATCGCCTCGTCCTCCTTGATCATAATCCGCGCCAGTAGGACCATTCCATCCACTTCTCCCATAGGTATTCCCACTCACAAATGCATCACTAGTTGAAATATCAATACTTGCTAAATCTTCACAAGTCGTATTCGTCATATCAAAAATCGCCCAATCATAATCATTTGTATTAACATTTGGCGTTATCTTAAATTTCAAATTTGCATCAACAGTATTTTGTGGTGAAAAAGAATACCATATTCCATTTTTCTCTTCAGGGATACAATCACCATTAGGTAGTTCATTCAAAACTCCTCCAAGCCCTATGGTCTCAGGCGAAGGCTCATCGTAAACTGCATCGCAAATCGTTTTTGCACCCAAACAATCAGCTACAGTAATATTAGAGCCCGAAAAATAGCCAATGGTAAAATAACTCGTTCCATTAGGGGGTGTGAAAGACGTAGAATACAAATCACCCGAAGTGTTGGCAAGAACATAAGTATTGCTAATTCCATTTGAAACATCCTCATCATCATCTACTATTAACAAATAATTGTCAACAGCACTTGGGTATGATTTCAAATTTATCTGAAAGTAAGTAGTACCAACACCTCCTGTTTTCTCTAACTTCCATTTTCGAGCAACAGTTTGGTAATCGCCATTATCTTGCCAAGAAGAACTTGCACCTGCATTATCACCCCAAAGTAAAAAATTCTCATCAGCGAGATCTGTTCTTGAAGCATCTTGATTTGAACGTATAAAATCATTGATCGTTGCCATCGTAACATCAGAGCTACTTGAGGGTGTTGTGTTAATACTAGAAGATATTTTTTGATGCAATCCATAAGGAGAATCTTCACGAGCAATTCCAGCAATATTGTTTTGATATACGGAAGATCCACTCCAAATTTTTGCACCATCAGCATTTACATAATCAACCAGAGTAGCTGTATTTCCTAAAGTAATTCCATATTTAATACCTAGATAGGATTCAAGCTGTGCCGAATTAGTAACAGCAGATGAGACAGCCAAAACTTCAGCAATCTTGCCTGAATAAGAACGTCCCGGATAATAGCCACCTAAATAATAATTACCCGACAAAGTCTGAAAACGTGTAAGGTTAGCAATGTGCCACTGAGAGTTATGTACCATATTAACATTAGATAAACCGTTGATACGGCCAGAGCCAGCCCTCGAAGTATTTACCCAATCATCAGTATTATTATTCCCTTCCCAAGATTGACTAGGCTTTCCCAATCGCACCCCCTTATCTCCAGTCATTCCAATTAATCCAGACAAGTGATTATTTGTGGCAAGGGTTTTATTCACGACAAGAAAGGTTTGAATAGAAGCTGCACCTGAAACAGCAAATTGCCTGTTCACTCCGCTAAAGTTAAGAATCGGGTTGAAATTCAAACTATTATTTACTCTCGAAACATTTCCTGAATTGTTGGCGGTATGTCCATTACCACTTTGATCTGTCCAAGAAGTAACATTTCCGCTTATACCAGCATCTGCTTTAAACCAAAACCCCTGGCCAACAACACTCGCAACTACGTTTAATGTATAATCTTCTACTTCTCCATAAAAGTTAGCTTCACATGAAGTAGGATAAGAATTATACTTTCCTGAAATTCTCATTCTTGTATCGCCAACTTCTGCACCAACTGGTATATCTATGCTTAAAGGAGAATTCGAAGTAGACCGGTTAGATTTCCTTTTTTTTATAGAACCTAAATCAAAAGACTCACCAGAATCATTAAAATCACCATCATGGTTCCAATCAATCCAAACCATCACTTTAGTCCCCCTATTCGACCAAGAATCCCCTTTCACGGTCAAATCATAAGATTCACCGATGGTCACAGTAGTAGACATTGAAGTATTATCAGTATAATTAGGATAACTACTACTTACTTTTTTAATCGTATTAAATTCAACAAATGTAATACCTATGTCAAAATCCCTTCCATACGAAGAACAATAAGTCTGCCCCAAAAGAGACCCGCTCAGAGAACAAAAGAAGAAAATGATTAATAAGAATTTTATATAGAAATTATTCATGAAGCGCACAGATTTCGAGTAATGATAATAAAATCGACAAAAAGGGCTCAAAAATAACAATTATGAACACAACAAGCTAACATAAGAATAATAATCTGCAAGCCTAAAACACAAGATACTGCAAGCTAAACCCTTAACATCCGATTCGAAAATAAAACAAAATAGCTCAAGATGGTTATCTCTATGAATTAGAGATTGAAAGATGAGATATAACTCTTAAGTTGAGTGAACTTTTAATCATTCGTAAAATATCCCAACAGGTTTGGGATTTGCACTAAGTTCAATTTTAAAAAGACATGTAGCTTCATGTCCACTGGCATCAATAATCTTATAAGTCACCGTTGACTCGCCCAAAGGGAAAGCATAACCACTAGCGTCACTAGACGTCGCAGTTCCTGCAGGATCATCTCCATAATTTTCCAATAAGATTTCGGCCGAGGTTGGGGTCGGTTTATTTGTAATTTTATACTCTATAATCAAATCCCCTACTGGAGTACAATTATCCGCAATATTTGTTACACCAATATTATTCACAATCAGACTTGTCCCATCTATACATTCCGAAACGATAAAACCATCACCATCTGTATCTGGAGGGCAATCAAAGGTTGGATCTTCGATATCCGGTTCTATGGAATAAAACTGTATATTATCAATTAAGTTACCCGATGATCCTGATGGTGTTAAGGTAGCTATTCTAAACTGTGTTGTGGTTTGACCAGCAGGCACTGTATAAAAGCCAGAGTGGGTCACCCAACCTGAATTATTATTTGAAATATCAGCAATATTTGCTAAGGAACCTACAGCTCCAATCTTTATACGAATAGATTCTGAACTATTGCTTCGATATCTATACGTAATCTCCCATCTCATTTTAGAACCAGGAATCGTACTCATATCTTGCCACATTTCATTTACCCCCACAGAGTTCAACTCACAAAACTGTCCCCCATCAACTGTTGTAATACCCATAAAACCATTTTTCCAAATCTCAATATTATTAAGACTTGATTGCCATCCATTTACAGTAGAGTAACCTCTCCAGCTTGCACCTGCCAGGTCTGGACTATCAAAATCCCAATTAATCACCGTTGTTTGGCAGGCATAACTTGGCCTGATGTAAATGGTAAATGTTGCAGAAACGAGTCCGCTACCACAAGCATTCATTCCTTTTACAGTTAAGAGTCTATCTCCAGGACTAGCATTCGCCGCAAATGTAATATCCGCCTGACTGCCATTATTTGTAATACTTGCACCACTCCCTGTAATCGTCCACTCATAACTAGTGGCATCAGCTATTGCAGCACAAACATAAGTTTTCGTATCTCCTGGTAAAACAATATCAGTACCTGTTATAATGCCGGCGGCAGCAGGCAGTGGGTTTACAGTAAACGATTGTGTACTTGTTGTAGTACCATCTGGTGTAGTAACAGTTAAAACTCCTGAAGTTGCTGCACTTGGCAAAGTTGCACTTATTTGAGTAGAGCTATTTACCGTATAGCTTGCCGCTGCAACACCATTAAATTGAACAGTTGTAGCCCCGGTAAAGTGTGTTCCTGAAATCGTCACAACCTGATTCGAATTTGAACAAGCATTCTCTGGAGTAAAAGAAGTAATTGTTGGCAAGGAATTAGCTACCACATTTATCGTGTAATCTTCTACTTCTCCCCAATTGGCAGCACCACACGACTCCAATACACCAGTCCACAATATTCTGATTCTCGCTCTCGTATTTCCAGCAACAGCACTTGCAGGAGGAGTAATACTGGCCGTAAATACGCTTGTTCCACCAGATACAATAATCGTTTCATCATTATCATCAAAGTCTCCATCCTGATTCCAGTCAACCCAAATACCACATTGATCACCATTGTAATTATTACCATTAGTAACCGTTATAGGATAAGCAACACCAACATTCATAGTTGTTGAAAGATATGTAAAATCATCATATCCCCCGGAACAGTCTGTATTTGCATTATCAATACTTCCTACCTGAACTCTTTCGATAAATTCATCACATTGATCCCCATTTGCAGAACAATAAACAACAGTACTAGGAGTCACATAGGAAATCACAACATTATCAATATAAACATACTCACCAGCTTCCCAATCTCCATACTGCCAGTTACTGGTATTTATAAATCTTATTGTCGTTTCACCTGATATATAACTAGATATATCCATACTAAAGCTACCTGACCGTGTTTCATCAAAAGTTCCAATAGTTGTAAAAGGACCTGTCGCAGAAATAGAGATCTGCAGGTCAATTTGTTCCTTTCTGTTATTATTTTGCCTATCAAGGCCAACGGTCTCCCAATCAAAAGATAAAGTTGCGGATGAAGCTGCACTAATATCAGCACTCCTCTTAATTTGATGAGAATTACGAGAAATATCTTCAAATCTTAAACGGGAACCAATTATATCAATGCGTCCTCCTAAAGCACTATTGTCATCATTTGATTCAATCCAGTTTGTAATCCAGTTAGAAGATCCCGTGTTAAGAGAATAACTTGCTGAATCAAAATCATCACGAACAGTTTCTTGAGCAAAAACCGTAACACTTAATAGTATGGAAAAAAAAAAGAATAAAGAGAATTTTATATAGAGATTATTCATTAGACAAATTGTTTTCGGGGAGAGTTAAAAAAAGTCAACAAAGGCCCCTAAAATAACAAAAATGTCCACAGAGATTTTACGTGTGAAGCATATTTCCTTACCTGTTAATCACGAACATTACAGTAAGTTAATTATTGGTTAAACGCGTATATTACACAAGCTTCGTGAATAGCTAATTAGAGCATATCTGATGGTGAATTTTAAATTCAGAATTGATTAGCATAAATTAAAATTTATTTTTTTTTGACAGTTCAAAAAATGATATTGATCTTCAAAAAAGGCACATTAATCCCAAATTTACAACGATTGCAGTTCTCTTAATATTTATTAACATACTAAATACCGTCCTTTTACAAACAAAATGTAGATTTGTAACGGTAAAGAATCGAATTTGGTCGCAAGCCAAATTCAAACACCAAGTGATACCAAAAGTTTCATGAACAATTCTAAAGGATAGTGAAGTTACTAAGGTCGATAATTTG
>Ga0070724_10001561_pt1 | contig 13491 bp, 13 predicted proteins | sample tdDd001_FD_67278 | JGI IMG/M metagenome (GOLD analysis project Ga0070724, IMG submission 67278) | Marine sediment microbial communities from the Atlantic coast under amendment with organic carbon and nitrate - tdDd00.1 | ecosystem: Environmental > Aquatic > Marine > Coastal > Sediment | place...
ATTTCTAATAACTTCACCTTGAGTCATACCTAAACCAAATGCAGCTTTTCTCTGAGAGTCTGGAACTGATCTAATAACATCATCAGATAATGATGAAATAACAGGAATAATCATAATACCCATTACAATACCAGATGCTAGTGCAGAGTTAAATGTAGCCTCTAAACCAAAGAATGCAGCAGCTTTTACAATAAAAGGTGCAACTGTAATTGCTGCAAAGAATCCATAAACAACTGTTGGAATACCTGCAAGTACTTCTAAAATTGGTTTTAAATAATCTCTTAATCTTGGAGATGCATATTCACTCATGTAAACAGCAGAACCTAAACCAATTGGAATTGCAACTAAAAGTGCGATAATTGTAATAACAAATGTTCCTGCAAAGATAGGAACGGCACCGAATTTACTACCTTCTACTCCTGGTGACCATTCAGTACCAGTAATAAAGTACCAAAAACTTCTCATTTGGAAGAATTCAATTGCCTCAAATAAAATAGAGAACAGAATACCAAATGTTGTAAGGATAGCGATAACTGAAGCAGTAATTAAAGCTAGTTTAATTAACTTCTCAACCATCTCTCTTTGTTTATTTCTTGATTCAAAAGTGCTCAATACTTTTGCCTTTATGTATAGAATTTAATCAGGATTATAAAAAAATATGGTTACAAGATGGTTACAAAGGTGGTTGAATGCCTATATAGAAGCACTTAGAGGGAAGTGGTACTTTTTAGAATGTTTCTTTAAAATATGAAGAGAAAAATCAAGATTATCTACATTTGAGTTTTTATTTATCTCAACTAATGCACATGCTGTTGATAAAAGATTAAATTTTCTTTTTACATTAAATCTATCAAATGCAGTAATATATTCATTTTTCTTGTCTGTTTTATTATATAGATTTTTTGCAGTTTCTCTAAACTCTATTAGTACTTTATTTGTGATATCATAAACTCTTTCAAACTCATAATTATGAACACCAATAAAGAAATCATCCCCACCTATATGAGCAATAAATACATCATTAGGATACCTTTTTTGAATTAGTTCTGAGAATATTAAAATTGCTCTATCCCCTTGTCTAAATCCATAATGGTCATTAAATGGTTTAAAGTCATTAAAATCAAAATATAAAATATGTGTAGTTGTTTTATTTATGTTTTTTAGTGAAGTGTGAATAAAGTTTTCTATTTGTTGGTTACCTGGTAGCTTTGTTAATGGGTTTAAGTTTGATGCAATTTCTACATTTCTTTTGTGTGATAAAGTAAGTAAAGATTTTAAATCAATAAAACCTTTATATTTATCTGCTTGAGTAATAAAAATACCATTACTCTCATTTTTTGTATGATTGAATCTATTTAGTGTTTTATCAATTCCCCATGATGATTCAACTGTTAATACTTTTTTTACATATTTTTTCAGTGTCGATGAAACATTGTTATTTTTTGCTAAAGATAAACCATATTGTGAATAGGATATTTTTTTGATATCGATTTCATAAATAACCCCAAGTAGATTTTTAAAATCATCAATAATAGGAACAAATGTATTATTTGGATGTTCTTTAAAATATACAAATAGACTATGAAGGGATGTTTTTACATTTATAGGTTCTATATATTGAATATATTTTTTATCAATTATTGCACCAACTTCAGTTCTTTGATCCTCATGTATAAGTGTGCTTATATGTTTATACATAGGTTTAATATCTTCAATATGAATTGATGGTTTTTGAACTAAGAAGCCTTGAATGAAGTCAATACCAATACTTTTACAAGTATAAAATTCGTTGTCTCTTTCTACTCCTTCTGCTACTACTTTCATACCCATAGTATGTGCCATATCTACAATTGATGAACAAAATAGTTTTTTCTTTGAGTCTGTATCGATATTTGTGATAAAAAATCTATCAAGTTTAATTATATCTGCTTCAGAAAAATATAGAAGTTTAAGACCAGATACTCCAATACCAAAGTCATCAATAGCTATTTGATAGTTACTTTTTTTATATGCTTGAAGCATAGTAGATAAAGCATTTTGCTCTATATGGGTACCTTTTTCACTAAGTTCAAAACAGATTGTATTTTTTGATAGATTGAATTTTGATAATATTTTTGATGTATTACCTGGGGCAAATGTTTTATTGTAAATAATTCTATTGTCTAAATTGTAAAATAGTCTTAGGTTTTCAATTTTTATATGTGAAAATTTTTTTATTGCTTTTTCTCTTAAAAGAAGATCTATTTCATATAAAATATCTTCTTCAAAAGCTACATCAAAAAGATTTTGAATTGTTCCTATATGTTCAATTTTATGAACATTTCTGATTAATGCTTCAACAGCAAAAATCTTTCCAGAGTGTGAGTGAATTATTGGTTGAAAGGCATAGTCTAGCCTATCTAATACCTTTTGCCATTTTTTGTTCATATATTCTCCAAGAGAGAAATAACCTTATTTATAGATTTTTATCTCTTCGTTCGCGTAAACAGATAAAAATCTATAAATAAGGTTATTTGTTAAAGAAGAGGGAAGCCTTTCCTCTTCTTTTATTTTTTAATTAGTGTTTTTTTAATGCGTCTAAAGTTAATTTTTCTCTTTTAGAAACAGAAGCTCTCATAGCATTTCTAGTTTCATCTGGTAAAGCGATTAATCCGATTTCACCTAAGATTCCATCTTTACCAATCATTTTCTCAGACATGAATAAATCAACATACTTGTTCATTGCTGGAACTTTTGCAGCGTGAGAGTTTTTGATGTAGAAGAATAAAGATCTAGATACTGGGTATTTAGAAGATGAAATATTCTCTGGAGTTGGTTGAACACCATTGATTGTAGCACCTTTAATCATATCATCATTTTCAACTAAGAAAGAGAATCCAAATACACCGAATGCATTTTTGTTTTTATCTAATTTTTGAACGATTAAGTTATCGTTTTCACCAGACTCAACATAAACACCATCAGTTCTAACTACAGAGTATTTTTTGTATTTTTTGTTAGCTTTTTTGTCAGCTTTGTAAAGGTCAGTATATACAGACATTTTTTTGAATACTTTTTGCATTACTAATTCTTCGAATGCATCTCTAGTTCCTGAAGATTTTGGTGGTCCATAAACAATAATTTCTCTATTTGGTAAAGAAGCATCAATATCTGACCATTTTTTGTATGGGTTAGCGATTAATGATTTACCATCTTTAGAAGGTACTTCTTTAGCTACTGCTAATGCTAAGTGCTCTCTTGAAATATCAAAATCAGCATTTGATTTAGATTGTGCGAATGCAATACCATCGTATCCAATTACAGATTCAGTGATATCAGTTACACCATTTTCTTGACACATTTTGAATTCTTTAGTTTTCATTCTTCTTGATGCGTTAGTGATATCTGGAGTGTTCATTCCGTTACCAGCACAGAATAATTTCATACCACCACCTGAACCAGTTGATTCAACTACTGGAGTAGGGAACTTAGAAGTTGCACCTAATTCTTCAGCAACTGAAGAAGCGAATGGATATACTGTTGAAGAACCAACGATTTTGATTTGGTCTCTTGCACTTAAAGATACTGTTAAAGCAGCAGATGCTAATAAAGCAATTGTTGTTTTTTTCATTTTTTATTTTCTCCGTAAAATATTTTATATGGTGAAAGTTTAATATGTATTGGTTACATTTCGGTTACTCTTTTAATCTTCACTTAAGAGTAGGGTGTTTGTTCTTTAATAGAATAAATAGTAATATGTTAAAAAATTATTTAAAGGGAATATTTTGAAGAAAATAATTACATCATCTCTTCTTGTACTATCATTAACTTCAAATCTAATTGCATATGACAACTATGCTAAATATTCAATCTTGTATAGTGTGCCAAATGATTTAACATCAAAATCAAATGGTATGACAGATAAAGTTACTATGAATAGTGGATTTGCAATAGAAGCAGCTGTTGGACATAAATTATCTAGTGATCTAGCCGTAGAGGCACAATATTCATATGATTATGCAAGCACAAAAAATGCAAATGGAAATATTAAAATTCACTCTTTATTTGTAAACGGTGTTTATAACTTCCCCGTTGATACTAAAACAATGCAACCTTATCTTGGTATGGGATTAGGTGCTGCTTTTTATACTGATGGAAATGCAGATACTACAGTTTTAGCATATCAAGGTTTTTTAGGTACTTCATTTGATATAGATTATAATTTAGAAACGTTTGTCGAGTATAAATATAAGGATTTTGTAGATGTTGAGCTTGATAATATTGAGTATTCTAATACTGCAATTCACTCAATAGGTGTAGGATTAAAATCTAAATTTTAGAAAATTTAAGAGAATTAACTCTTAGGTTTTTTAATAAATTTCTCTTCAAATTCACTGTATGACCTAACAAATAGTTCTTCACAATCATCAGGTTTGTAAATAACTGCTTTTACCCAGATATCATTTTCTTGAATTTTACAGAAGTCAATTGTAATGTATGTTTGATTGTTTTTGTAGTGAGTGTATTCTTGATTAAGTTCTAGCATAAATTAAAACAAATGGATATTATAATCCATTTGCCTCAATTAATTTTGCTTGATGATCAGCAATAAGAGGATCAATTACTTCATCAAATAGACCGTCATTCATAATCGCATCTAATCTGTAAAGAGTTAGATTGATTCTATGGTCAGATATTCTTCCTTGTGGATAATTATAAGTTCTAATTCTTCCACTTCTATCTCCAGTACCAACTTGTTCTTTTCTGTCAGCACCTTCTTTTTCCATTTTCTCTTGCATTTGAATATCATAAAGTCTAGCTTTTAAAACTTTCATAGCTTTATCTTTATTCTTATGCTGCGATTTTTGATCTTGGTTTGTTACAACAAGTCCAGTAGGAATATGAGTGATTCTTACAGCCGAGTCTGTAGTATTTACAGATTGACCACCGTTTCCACTAGCTCTCATAACATCAATTTTAAGATCATTAGGATCTATTTCTACTTCAACATCGTCAACTTCAGGCATTACAGCTACAGTAATTGCAGATGTATGGACACGGCCTTGAGACTCTGTTGCTGGTACTCTTTGTACCCTGTGTGTACCACCTTCAAATTTAAGTTTTGAATATACGTGGTCACCTTTTACTAAAAATACAACTTCTTTGTATCCACCAGATTCACTCTCAGAAGAGTTCATGATTTCAACTTTCCATCCGTTATTATCAGCATATCTTAAATAAGCTCTAAAAAGATCACCAACAAATATAGCAGCTTCATCACCACCTGTTCCCGCTCTTAATTCTAAATAGATATTTTTATCATCATTAGGATCTTTAGGAATCATTAAAAATTTAATTTCTTCCTCAAGCTCAGGTTTTCTTGCTTCTAAATCTTTTAGCTCTTCTTTAGCAAGCTCACCAAGTTCAGCATCGTCAAGAAGCATTTTGTTCTCTTCGATATCTTCAATAACTTGGATATACTCTTTAGCTTTTTCAACAATTGGTTCAATGCTTGACTGCTCTTTAGAAAGATCAGTCATCCTTTTAATATCACTAGTTATATCTGGAGAGATTAATAGATCGTTAATCTCATTATATCTATTGATAAAAGGGTGTAGTTTATCTTGAATCATATAATTATATACTATTCAATATTACTATATAGCGTTAACTTTAGTTTGTAATCTAGAAACTTTTCTAGCAGCATTACCTTTCTTTAAAATACCTTTAGACACACAGTGGTGGATGTATTTATTAGCAGCAGTCATTGCAGTTGTTGCAGCTTCTTTATCAGCAGCTTCTACAGCAGATAATACAGCTTTAGTTACGTTTTTGATTCTTGTTTTATAGAATCTGTTTCTCTCAGTTCTTACTTTAGTTTGTCTAGCTCTTTTTTCAGCAGATTTGTGATTTGCCATTTTATTTAACCTCTTTATAAATTTTTTAAGGCTAGAATGTTATCTAAAATAACTTAAACTTAGTTTAATTTTAGGAAGGTTTAATGAAACTATTTGGAACTGATGGAGTAAGAGGTAAGGCTGGTGAATTTTTAGATGCAATTACTGTATTAAAGTTAGCAAAAGCTGCTGGTATCTATTTTAGAAAGCATTCAACTACTAAGAAAATACTTGTTGGAAAAGACACAAGAAGAAGTGGATATATGATTGAGAATGCACTTGTTTCTGGTCTTACAGCTGTTGGTTATGATGTTATTCAAATTGGTCCTATGCCAACTCCAGCTATTGCTTACTTAACAGAGTCAATGAGATGTGATGCTGGTATTATGATCTCAGCTTCTCACAATCCATATGAAGACAATGGTATTAAATTTTTTGATAACCATGGAAATAAATTAGGTGTATCTTGTGAAAAGAAAATCGAAGAGATTTTTAATGATGTTGAATTAATGACAAATGAACAAGTTACAGGAAGAAAAATAGGTTCTTCAAAAAGAATTGATGATGTTATTGGAAGATATATTGTTTCAATAAAAAGCTCTTTCCCTACTAATATGACTCTAAATGGTTTAAGAATTGTTCTTGATTGTGCAAATGGTGCAGCTTACAAAGTAGGACCAACTATTTTAGAAGAGCTTGGAGCAGATGTTATAACTATCAATGATAATCCAAATGGATTTAATATCAATGAAAACTGTGGAGCAATGCATCCAGAAAATGTTGGTAATCTTGTAAGAGAATATAGAGCAGATATTGGACTTGCACTTGATGGTGATGCTGATAGACTTGTAGTAATTGATGAAAATGGTGACGTAATTGATGGTGATAAGTTAATTGGAGCACTTTGTAAATATTTACATGATGAAAAACTTCTAAAAGGTGATGCTTGTGTAGCAACAATCATGTCAAATAAAGCTTTAGAGGACTTTTTAGCTGAAGATAAGATTGAACTATACAGATCTAAAGTTGGTGATAAATATGTTCTTGAAACAATGACTAAAGAGAGCATTAACTTTGGTGGTGAACAAAGTGGACACATTATTTTTGCTGATGCAGCAAAAACTGGTGATGGTTTAGCTTCTGCACTTCAAGTTTTAGCTTTAATTCTTAAATCTGGTAAAAAAGCAAGTGAAATTTTAAATCCATTTGATTTATATCCTCAAGCACAACATAATATGAAAGTTGATGAAAAAGTTCCTTTAGAGCAAATTCAAGGTTATGAAGAGTTAATTACAGAAATTAGAGCAAGAGATTTAAGAGAAGTTGTTAGATACTCTGGTACTGAAAATAAAATTAGACTTTTACTTGAAGGTAGAGATAAACAAGTAGTAGAAGAGTCTATGGAAGAATTAATTTCATTCTTTAAAAAGGCACTATGAAAAAAAAGTTAAATATAGCACTTTTAATATTTGCTTGTATATTTGTAATAGATCAAATAGTTAAATATGGCTTTGCACATTTCGATTGGAATGTGGAAGGTCCTGTAATGTCTTTGCAACTAGCCTATAATTATGGTGTTGCATTCTCAATGTTCTCTTTTTTAGCAGAATACTTAAAATATATTCAATTAGCAATTATCTTAGGTGCTACAATCTATCTATTAAAAAATAAAGATGTATTTTCTGAATATTATATTCCAATTGCCTTACTTTATGCAGGTGGTTTGTCAAATATTTTAGATAGATTTACCTATGGAGCAGTAGTAGATTATTTCTACTGGCATTATGGGTTTGACTTTGCAATTTTTAACTTTGCTGATGTGATAATAAACTGTGGTGTAGCAATTATTATTTATATGCAAATTAAAGCAGCAAGAAAAGAAAAGAGAGAAAAAAGCGTATAAATCTATTGGATTTTGTAGCTTAAAAGAAATTTAGATATAATCGCAAAAAATTATATAAAACTATAGGGAAGAGTATAAATATGGGTCAAACGATAACAGAAAAAATTTTTAGTGAACACGTAGGAAAAGAAGTTTTCGCTGGAGAGATTGTAAGAAGTCCAATTGATATGGTAATTGGTAATGATATTACAACTCCTATTTCAATTAAAGCTTTTGAAGATGGTGGTTTTGAAAAGTTAGCTAATCCAGAAGGATTTGCAATTGTATTAGATCACTTTATTCCTGCAAAAGATATTGCTTCTGCAAACCAAGCAAAAATCTCTAGAGATTTTGCAATGAAGCATGATTTAAAATACTTCTTTGACGAAAAAGATATGGGTATTGAGCACGCTTTATTACCTGAGAAAGGTTTAGTATTACCAGGTGATGTAATCATTGGGGCTGATTCACACACATGTACACACGGTGGTTTAGGTGCATTCTCAACTGGTATGGGTTCTACTGATATCTCATTTGGTATGATTACTGGTGGAAACTGGTTTAAAGTTCCTGAGTCAATCAAAGTAGTAATGACTGGTAAACCATCTGAGTTTGTATCTGGAAAAGATATTATTCTTGAAGTAATTAGAATCTTAGGTGTTGATGGTGCGTTATATCAAACATTAGAGTTTGTTGGTGATACTGTACAATACTTATCAATGGATGATAGATTCTCTATTTGTAATATGGCTATTGAAGCAGGAGCTAAAAATGGTATCTTTGCTTACGATGAAATTACAGAAGAGTTTTTAAAGAAAACAAAAGAGTTAAATGATGGTTTAAGAGCAGAGCCAAAAATTCACTACTCTGATGAAGATGCAAAATATACAAGAGTAATCGAAATCAATGTAGAAGAGTTAGAACCTGTAATTGCATATCCATTCTTACCAGATAATGGACACTCTGTATCTCAAGCTGTAGCTGATGAAATTAGAGTTGACCAAGTATTTATTGGATCATGTACAAACGGAAGATTATCTGACTTTAAAGTAGCTGCTGAAATCTTAAAAGGTAAAAAAGTTGCTAGACACGTTAGATTAATTTTAACTCCAGGTACTCAAAAAATCTTAAGAGATGCAACAAAAGCTGGATATATTGATGATTTAGTTGATGCTGGTGCAGTTGTATCAAATCCTACATGTGGAGCATGTTTAGGTGGATATATGGGAATCTTAGGGGATAATGAAGTATGTATCTCTACAACAAATAGAAACTTCGTTGGTAGAATGGGTTCTAGATCATCTAAAATCTATTTAGCTAACTCAGCAGTAGCAGCAGCTTCTGCAATCTCTGGATATATTACAGATCCAAGAAGCTTATAATATGAAACCTTCATTTGAAATACCATGTGTAATTTTATGTGGAGGTAAAAGCTCGCGAATGGGAGAAGATAAAGCTCTTCTTCCTTTTGCAAATAAATCTACTTTAACTGCCTATCAATATGATAGATTAAAACTTTATTTCAAAAATGTATACATTTCTTCAAAAGTTAATAAATTTGATTTTTTAGAAAATGAAAATGATTTGATTTTAGATGTAGGTGAAGTATTCTCTCCAATTGTAGCATTAGATACAATTTTACAGAAGTTTGAAAACCAAAAAATCTTTGTTATTACAGTTGATACTCCATTAGTTTCCATTGAAACAATTGAAGAAATTATTCAAAACTCTAATGATTACGAAATCACAGTTGCTGAAACACAAAGAGTTCATAATCTATGTGGTGTTTTCTCTTCAAGTATAAGAAAAACTATAGGTGAAATGCTAGAAGAAGATATTCATAAAGTAGGTTATCTTTTAAAAAAATCAAATACAAAAATTCTACAACTCCCTAATGATGATGAGTTTGCTAATCTAAATGATAAAGATGAGTATAAAAAAGCTCTATCTATCATAAGTAACACTAATAATTAATATTAATCTATTTGCTTAACTTATAAGTCTTTATTTATTTCTTTTTTGCTATTCTTTTGCTATATATTGAATAAGAATAAATTATAATTATATTAGAAGGAAAACTTATGTCTAAAAAAGAGTTTGATAAAGCTTTAGAGATAATTGATGAAGAGATTAAAAAATCAGGGATTTCAAGAAGGGATGCATTTAAACTTGCAGGACTTGGGTCTGCTGCATTTTTATTAAATCCAAATGAAGCAAGTGCTACTACAACAGCAAATGCAAGTGAAGCAAAAGGAAAAATTTTAATCATTGGTGGTGGTTTAGCAGGTGTTGCAACTGCAGCAAGACTTACAAATACACTTTCTAGTCCAGATATAACAATTGTAGAACCAAATCCACAGTCAGTATCTTACCAACCTGGAAACACTTTAATTGGTGCAGGTGTTTATGATAAATCTGATGTTATGTATGATACAAAAGATTACTTACCAAGTGGTACTAAAATGATTAAAGGTAAAGCAGTTGAATTTAATCCTGAAAGTAATAAAGTAGTATTAGATTCTGGTGAAGTATTATCATATGACTTCTTAGTTATTGCTGCTGGTTTAACACTTGACTTTGGAAAAATCAAAGGATTAGAAGCAATCGGTGATGCTACATCATTAGGTGATTCAAAAAAGATTATAGATACTTTTGCAAACTCTGGTGTTTGTTCTATTTATAATACTGATTCAGCAGTTGCAACTTGGGAGCAGATGCAAAACTTTATACAAAAAGCAAAAGAGGGTAATAAAGTAAAAGGTGTGTTTACACATCCAAATACTGCTATTAAATGTGGTGGAGCGCCTAAGAAGATTATGTATCTTGCAAATTCAAGACTAGAAGAAGCAGGTGTTAGATCAAATGCAGAATTAACATTCTATCCAAATGGTGGGAAAATGTTTGGTGTTAAAGAATACCATGAAGCAATTGTAAAACAGTTTGAGCAAAGAGGAATGAAGTGGAATTATAAACACAACTTAACAGGTGTTGATTTAGAAAACAAAATTGCAATCTTTGATAAGCATTGGGAAGAAAAAGGTGAATATGATGAGGATATTGAAGAGTATGAAATGATAACTAAACATCAAAATGTTGAAGTACCATTTGATTTTTTACATATTACTCCACCAATGAAAGCGCCAGATGAGATTGGAAAGTCAGCAGTAGGTTCTAGAAAAGGTTGGATTCCAGTAAATAAAGAGACACTACAACACGTTAAATATAAAAATATCTTCTCAATTGGAGATATTGCAGCTGTTCCAATGGGTAAAACAGGTGGAAGTGTTAGAAAGCAATATAAAGTGCTAGTAGATAATTTAATTGCTGTAATGGAAGGGAAAGAGTTAACTTCTAAATATGAGGGTTATACTGTTTGTCCACTAATTACAGATATTGGAAAAGTAATGTTAGCTGAATTTAACTGGACTAAAAAACCAACTCCTTCATTCCCTCTTGATCCAACACAAGAGAGATATATTTGGTGGTTAATGAAAGTTTACATGTTAAAACCAATGACAATGCATGGAATGTTATCAGGTAAAGCATAATATTAAATCTAAGCATTATGCTTAGATTTAAAGGAAAAGTATGAAAAAAGAACTTTATATATATCTATTTATATTTTTACTATTATCTTTATTAATGCATTTTGAACAGTGGTTAGATTCACCTTTAAATCATTTACAAAATTTAGAAAACTCTGGTGCATATGGAATAGGGTTTATTCATCCATTTGTATTTACTTTTCTTATATATATAATCTTACTAATCCTTAGATTAATAGCAAAAATCTTTAGAAAAAAATCTTAAATTTAATAAAAAAATAATATTTATAATAAGCTATTATAAATATTATTTTACTAACTTATAAAATTACAAACTATCAACATAACTAATGTTATAAATAACTACACTTAATGTACTGTAAGCCTTTTGTAATCAAAAATATATAAAATAATAATAAAATTTGCAAAATTAGTAAAATAATGAATACTTATTCATGAAACTATTTACACGCAACAAAATTTGTTATATAATATTATTAATAAGAGTATATTGTAAGGAGCAGAAGATGAAAGATGAAAAAATTTTAAAAGAGTTTGAAGAAGAGCTAGTAAAAAGTGGACTTTCAAGAAGAGAAGCCTTAAAACTATTAGGTTTAAGTGGAGGATTACTTTTTCTAAATGACGAATTAAATGCATCAACTACAGCAAATGCAAGTGATGTAAAAGCAAAAATTGTAATCGTAGGTGGGGGATTAGCTGGAATTGCTACTGCTGCACGATTATCAAATAGTCTTTCAACTCCAGATATTACAATTATTGAACCAAATGAGAAATCAGTTTCATACCAACCAGGAAATACTTTTATTGGAGCAGGTTTATATGAAAAAAAAGATGTAATGTATGCTACAAAAGATTTTTTACCAAGTGGAGTTACTCTAATAAAAGATAAAGCTGTTGAGTTTGATCCTAAAAACAATAAACTTATGATTGGAAGTGGAGAAACTATAGAGTATGATTTCTTAGTAATTGCTGCTGGTTTAGTATTAGACTTCTCTAAAATAAAAGGTTTAGAGCATATTGGTGATGTATATACTATAGAAGATCATAAAAAAATGAATGAAACATTTGCAAATACAGGTGCAAGTACTATTTATAATATGGATGGTGCTGTTCAAACTTGGCAGAATATGCAAAATGTTATAGAAGAAGCAAAAAGTGGTAAAAAAATAAAAGCAGTATTTTCTCATCCAAATACAGCTGTAAAATGTGGTGGAGCACCTAAAAAAATCATGTATTTAATGAATGCTAGATTAAATGAAGAGGGTGTGAGAGACAATGTTGATATGACTTTTTATCCTAACTCTGGGAAAATGTTTTCAGTAAAAGAGTATGAAGAAGCAATAATTCAACAATATAAAGCAAGAAATATGAAATATAAACTTCAACATAATCTGATAGAAGTTGATTTAAAAAATAAAGTAGCAATTTTTGATAATTACTGGCAAGAGAAAGGTGAGTATGATGAGGACTTAGAAGAGTATGATATGATTACTAAACATCAAAATGTTGAAGTTCCATATGACTTCTTACATATTGCGCCTCCAATGAAAGCAGCGCCAGAGATTGCAAATTCAGAGATTGGTTCTAGAAAAGGATGGGTTCCAGTTAATAAAGAGACATTACAACATGTTAAATTCAAAAATATCTTCTCATTAGGAGATATTGCAGCTATTCCATTAGGTAAAACAGGGGGAACAGTTAGAAAACAATATAAAGTGTTATGTGATAATCTAATTGCAACTATGGAAGGTAAAGAGATGCCATCTAAGTTTGATGGTTATACTGTATGTCCAATTATTACAGATATTGGAAAAGTAATGTTAGCTGAGTTTGATTGGTCGATGAAACCAACACCTTCATTTCCATTAGATCCAACTAAGGAGAGATATATTTGGTGGATTTTAAAAGCGTACATTTTAAAACCAATGACTCAATATGGAATGTTATCAGGTAAACTATAAAAAAGGGGAGAGAGATGAAAACAAAAAATATTTTATTATCAATTGCATTAGCAGGTTCATTAATGTTAACAGGTTGTGCTACTTCAAGTGCACAGACAAATATGGCAAAGCCAAGTGAAAAAGTACAGATGTTAATAAATAAACATCAATTAGAAGTTGTAGACTATGACTATACAAAAAAGGCAATTGGTAAAGGAACTAGAAAA
>Ga0070724_10001562_pt1 | contig 13486 bp, 14 predicted proteins | sample tdDd001_FD_67278 | JGI IMG/M metagenome (GOLD analysis project Ga0070724, IMG submission 67278) | Marine sediment microbial communities from the Atlantic coast under amendment with organic carbon and nitrate - tdDd00.1 | ecosystem: Environmental > Aquatic > Marine > Coastal > Sediment | place...
AGAACTTAAGTTAGGCTTTAAAGATGTACTATTCCGCCCGAAGCGTTCTACTCTTAAAAGTCGTTCTCAAGTTGAGTTAACCCGCGAGTTTACATTCAAGCATAGCGGTCGTCAATGGTCTGGTACTCCAGTTATTGCGGCTAATATGGACTCAGTAGGTAGCTTTGAAATGGCAAAGGCGCTGGCTGAACACGGCGTAATGACGGCTATTCACAAGCACTACTCAGTAGAGCAATGGGCTGAGTTTGTGAAATCTGCGGACCAAAATACGCTAAACAACGTGTTTGTTTCTACGGGTACTTCTGACGCTGATTTTGAGAAAACGCAACAAATCATGGCGTTATCGGAAGATCTCATCTTCATCTGTATCGACATTGCTAATGGTTACTCAGAGCACTTGGTTGAGTACGTCGAGAAAGTGCGTGCTGCATTCCCGAACAAGGTGATCTCTGCTGGTAACGTAGTCACTGGCGACATGTGTGAAGAGCTAATTCTTGCTGGTGCAGACATCGTTAAAGTGGGTATTGGCCCAGGTTCAGTATGTACTACACGTGTTAAAACAGGTGTTGGTTACCCTCAGCTGTCTGCAATCATCGAATGTGGTGACGCAGCACACGGCCTTGGTGGCATGATCATCGGTGATGGCGGCTGTTCATGCGCAGGTGACGTAGCGAAAGCGTTCGGCGGCGGCGCTGACTTCGTAATGCTAGGTGGTATGCTAGCCGGTCACGAAGAGTCAGGCGGCGAAATCATCGAGAAAGATGGCGAAACCTTCATGAAGTTCTACGGCATGTCTTCTCAGTCTGCGATGGACAAGCACTCAGGTGGTGTTGCTAAGTACCGCGCAGCTGAAGGAAAAACCGTATTATTGCCATATCGTGGCAGCGTTCACGGCACTATCTCAGACATCCTTGGTGGTGTACGTTCAACTTGTACATACGTAGGCGCAGCAAAGCTTAAAGAGCTAACTAAGCGTACGACTTTCATCCGTGTACAAGAGCAAGAGAACAACGTATTCGGTAAAGAGAAGTAATCTAATACTTCGAAAAATACGAACTATTAAGAGCTGCTTTTAGCGGCTCTTTTTTTGCCCAAAATTTGCCAAGTGGCGACAAAGTGGCGACAGAGGATTTATTTTTTAGTGGCGATAGAATGGCGACAAACTACAGATTGGTGATCGGATTGTGGCTGATGGCTTCGGATAGGTGGTCGGGTGCGAAGTGTGCATAACGCATTGTCATGCTGATATCGGCATGGCCTAGAATGTCTCTCAACACAAGAATGTTGCCACCGTTCATCATGAAGTGGCTAGCGAACGTGTGGCGCAACACATGAGATGCTTGACCAGATGGAAGCTCGATACCCAATTTGTTCTTCAGAATGTAGCAGAACGGTGTGTAGCACTCTTCAAATAGTTTTCCTGATGTTGGCATATAGATTTCATGGTAAAGCTCTTCAGAGATGGGCACAGAGCGATTCTTCTTCGTTTTAGTGTTGGTGAACGTCACTTTAAACTTACTAAGCTGTGAACCTCTTAGTTGCGCAGCTTCGTTCCAACGCGCACCAGTCGATAAGCACAACTTTACGATTTTGAGCATATCTGTACGTGTATGGCTAGAAACGTGTTCGAGCAAAGTTGCAATTTGCTCTTTCTGCAAGAATGCCATGGTTCGCTCATGGTCTTTGAATGGCTTTACTTCTTCTAACGGGTTTGGGCCTTTCCATTCTCCCAGCTCCTTCAGTTTGCCGAACATGGCTTTAAATCGCGCTAGTTCAGAATTTAACGTCGCGATACTCGGAGCGCCTTTTTGCCAGCGTGAATCAACAAAATTTATTGAACCAGCCATTCGTAAACTGCGAAACTCTGAGTAAGCCCTTGGTGAAAAAGTAGAAGCGACAGGATTGCCCATAGCTTCGGCCATCTTTAGAAACTTGCTTTTAACTACAGGGCCGTTGACCAGCGTTGCACCATAGTGATCGAACCATAACTCGATAAGCTGCGAGAGCCTTCGGTGATCAGGCTTCTCTCCAGACCAGGGTTTATCTTCTATCTCTTTCATTGTGAAGCGTTCAAAAGCGGCTGCTTCACCTTTGGTCGCGAACTTTTTGCGCACGCGCTTTCCGGAGCGACCGTTAGGGTAGCACTCACATAACCAAGGCTTTTTAGACCCATCTTTTAAGTTACGGATAGACATAGCAAAATAAATTAAACTGTATGTTTATACAGTTTAATTCGAGCAATAACGTAGCACAATGTTTTTAAATGGATGAAGAGCACAAGTTACGCGCTGTATTCAGCGTTTTATTTAAATGGGGTTGAGAAGAATTAATCGGATGTATTGTTCTGAAATAAGATATGCCGAATCTTGAGACTCTAGTCCCCTAACTACCTGTTGACTTGAAATTTTATCGTTTTCATCTTTTGTCAGTATTTCACCGACCTCGACATCAAAGCTTGTTTTATCTCTATATTTTTCCGGATCTAACTTTTGTTGGTTTTTATCTAAAACAAACCCTAACCGAATAGCATCGTAAGTGCTTACCTGCATTTACTCGTCCTTATTGTTTTTTCATCACCAACGCAACCCGACCCACAACATTCACATCCATCTCATCGACCTGAATGGTAGAGCCATTAAAGCTGATCGCCAGTTTCTTGCCTGGCAACCGCTGGATTTCGTTAAGAGAGAGTAGGCCGTCCATATCGACAAGGTATGTGCCGCTTACTGCTTGGCGAGATTCTTTGTTTACGAGATAGGTAGCGGACTCGCCTTTTATTGCCATTACATTGACAACACCAAGTTCATCAAGCATCGCTTTATCTAAAGCAAGAGTCCCTTGGTTAACTAGTTTTCCTTCCTCTATTCGAAAACAGTCGGCATCGAAAATCTGTTTAGTTTCGTTTTTCTTTGAAATATGAGTGTGCTCACTTGAGCTTTCATATGGCTCACCCTGACCAAGTGTTAGCCATTTTATGGAAATGCCTGTTTCCAAATGCAATCGAATTACAATTTCGTACGGGACTAAGTTTCTATGTCGCCATGTGCCAACGGTTGATTTAGGTAAATCAAAGGCATCGGCTAACGCCTGGTTGGAGCTGGTATTTGTGGCCTGCATCAACCTTTCGATAACTTCTTTTCCACCAACGTACTTGGGCGGCCGAATTGGGAATTGACAAGATTCCATATGCGATCAATAATTCCAAATGAAATCGGGTGCGAGCTGCAACTCAATCACCCGAATATAAACAATCAATAACTTAACAGGATACCACTATGCTTTCATATCAAGTAGTCCTAAATACCCCGTATATGACTTACGACCAATATTCCCAGTTCTCTGGTATGCCCAAACGTACCATCATGGATTGGGTTTCAGACGGTCGCTTACCTATTAAAGAGAAAGCCAAAGCTAAAGAAACTCCTTTAATCAATATGGTCGAGTTACTTGAAATGGCAACAAGAGAAACGTTGCAACGAATGGGATAGGTCGTTATGCACTTATCTTCCTTAATTCCGACTAAAGAAGGTTGGCCGTTGTGGGTAAACCTTCTTTGGTGGGGGATTACCGTTTTTTTCAACTGAGTATTCGTTATGAGCGACATTGACTTAAATTGCGACTTTCTTGTTTCTAAACAAAAGGCATTTAACGAAGCGTGTTGTGCTTTTGCGAGAACAGAAAATATGGCTCGGCTAGCAGAGCGTCTTGGCATGAGCTCGACGATGCTGCGCAATAAACTCAACCCCGAGCAACCCCATGTTCTCAGCTGTACAGAGCTCATTACGATCTCAAAAATAAGTGGGAATCACTCCATTGTGAACGCGTTACTTATAGGACTGGGTGTAGTCACAGCTCTTATTCCTCCTGACAAAACTGAAGCGACTTTGTTGCGACGGGCAATAGATAACGCCATTTATTCTGGTGAGTTGTCTCGTATGGCGCTTGATTGTGTTGGTAAGCAAGAACTAAGCCGAACGATGAAACATAAGATTGTTCAAACGGCACAGGCCAGTATCAGTAACCATGTTTTGATCATCAATAGCCTTGAAAAACTCAATCAAGATGTCTCTCCATGTATGGAGATTGAATCGGTCGTCAGGGCAGGGTAAGCATGTATCAATTTGGAGGAACGATGCCAGTAGTTCACTACCATAAACCATGCCCAGATAAGTCTTCACGGTTGTTGACGGAGAGCGACAAATGTAGGGGACTTGTAAATATCAGGCAAATTCGACATGAGCTCTATCGGCGTCAACTCTCTCCGTTATTACACGAGCAGCAGAGCCTAATTCGCCAGTTACACAACACTCTCCATGTGTTGGGGCAAGTGCGCCTTCGGATACGTTTACTTGGCGTTGAAAAGCGAATAGACAAGATCAGAAAACGTTGGCTTTAAGTTTTATACATTAGCCTGGTTTGTGCCAATGGCTCCTCTTAACTTGGGAGGGGGCTAGACGAGGTAAACGCTGTGAACGATCAAGTATTTGAGGCCTTAAATTATAATGCAGCTCAAGAATGTTCCCATTCTCTCAATTTAGTCTTAGAAAATGAAGCTAAAGAGGGCATTGCTATCAATGTTCGATCGAGAGAGCTAATTAAACACAACTCAGCCAGCGTGATGATATTCACCACGATGAAGGTAGTGTTTGGCCTTGCGCTTTTGGGCGCACTAAGAAGTTAATTGTGTTGACCTTATTATGACGATGATTCTTTCAGGCCAAGCTCATATCATAGCCTCATCGTATTCGTTGAAAACTCGCTTGATTGAGGAAGCGCCTTATTTTTCGAGGTGTAGCGACAATAAAACCGCTATGCTCGTTAGGCCACGTGACTACGCTGTAAAGTGGCCATATATGCAAGTCAATCGTAAAGAGATGAAAGCTTGGATGGTGTTCGATATTGATCATGAACACCGGGCCTTGCCAAATCCCTACATCTGGCAAGATGAAGGGCTGCCAGCGCCGAACTTGATTGTGCGCGATCGCACCAGCAACAAAGCCCATCTTTTTTATGCCATTGTGCCTGTTTGCACCAGTGATAACGCCAACGCCAAACCCATCGCTTATTACCAAGCTATTTATCGAGCACTTGCATTAAGGCTAGAGGCTGATATGAGCTACTGTGGTCCAGTGGCCAAAACGCCTTTTCATACTGACTGGCTGACGACCGAACTCCACCGAAGTGTTTATGAGCTTGGTGAGCTTGCAGATTCCCTTGAACTTGAGACAGAGCATTTATGGCAACGAAAAGCGCATGATACTTCCTACTCCCGAAATTGCACACTGTTTGAACACACCCGCCAGTACGCTTACAGCATTGTTGGTAAGGCAAGAAAGCTGGGATGTTATATCGATTTTAAAGCTCGGATCGAGGGGTTTGCGCGCTACAAAAATGTAAGCGCTATGCCGGAGAGTCAGCCGTTGCCAAGTAGTGAAGTTCAGGCACTAGTGAAAAGCGTATCGCGTTGGACTTGGGATAAGTATTTTGCCAGAGCAGACTGTCAGCGCGGCGTGATGAAGCTTGATAGGAGCTTGAGTTTGCATGAAAGGCAGCGAAGAGCTGCCAGGAGGACGCACCGGATACGCCGAACGAATACAGCTCGTCGTATTGTCTACGCCTGTCAACGTCTACTGCGGAGCAACCTACCGCTTACGATTGGTAGCGTGGCTCGTATGGCTCGCTTGTGTCGTCAGACAATCAGTCGTTATGTTTATTTGCTTGAACGAGTTAGGTCTGCACTTGCTATGAGCGAACGAAACGGGCCGATTCAGCATGTTAATGATGCTGTACATCAGATATCTGCTCCTGTTGAGCCGTACTTAGTGGGTTATGTAATGAAGCAAAAAAGTACCTTGTCTAAGTTGTCATTTCCTTGAATAAAAATAGTAGTAACAAGAAGGTTGTGATGTTCTGCGCAACCACGTAGTCATAAAACGGTATCTATTGGTAAATTCAAACATTAATTGGAGAGGTATATGTCATCTTTACAAGACAACCACCTAGTTGAAGTGATGAGTTTTATTATTGATTCTGTTGCCGTGGAAACAAAAACTACAGGTCGTGCTGAAATCGGTATTTACCTGATGAGCTTGGTGCTTACGGAGTATCAGAACGATGCGAGTCAAGAGACCGTAAATAGCCCTGAGGTAACACTATTTCAAGAGAACTCAGCATAGAGATAATAGGCCTTGTTACGTGGCTTTAGGAATTTAGGCTCGCAATTGGTGAGCCTAATTTTGCGAATGGGAGCTGTGGAAGAAGGTTCTAGAAGTTTACTCAAAAGTGATTGAGCTTTATTGGTGCTGATTCTATTGATGTTAAAGAGTCATAATTTCTATAGCTCTTAAAACCTTAGCTTGAGAGCCTACACAGGGGTCTTCTGCTGGACTGGGCAAAGAGCCCGATATGCGAGTGACCCTTTCTATAACTTATTTGTGTATTACATATGTAATACATCTTGGTGTTTGTTATGAAAACTTACGTTATTAGTGCCGCAAATCAAAAAGGTGGGGTAGGGAAAACCACAACCCTAGTCAATTTAGCTGCTGAATTAACGCGAAGAAAAAAGGTGTTAATTATAGACCTTGACCCTCAAGGAAACTGCTCTAAGACTTTAACAGGGCAACGCAATTTCAAGTTTGAAGACACTATTGCTGCGATGTTCGACAAACCTAAGGTTGTGTCGATCGTTGATTTAGTTCGACCAGCATTGCTTGACGGTTATCCAATTAGAAACCTAGACATTGTTCCAGCTGACTTCCAGTTGTCTCGGATTATCGAAACGTCATTAACAAAGATTAATCGAGAGCGTATTCTTGAGAAGCAATTAAGTAAGTTGGTTGATATTTACGATTTTATTCTTTTAGATACCCCACCAAACCTAGCTCTAACAACTCTCAACGCGATCCAAGCATCCGATCTGATTTTGATTCCAGTTGATTCCGGTGCGTTCTCTCTGGATGGTATTAGCCCTCTTCTTGAAGCGGTTTCTGAGATAAAAGATGATGACGCAAACTATTTGATTTTGAGAAATGAAGTTGATCAGAGAAACTCCATCATCAATGAATTTATTGAAGAAGAGCTAGGGGTTGCACAAGATAAAGTGTTGTCGGTATCCATTCGTCGTTCAGAACATGTTGGTCAAGCCAATGCTGTTTCCGCACCAGTGCGTTTTTACAAAGCGGGTTCTCTTGTTAATAATGACTATCGTAAACTCGCGTCAATCATTATCGAAAAGTGTAATACGTAGGTAATACATATGAGTAAGTTAAAAAAACGCGGCTCTATTACTGCGATCTCAAATTCCCAAAAACAAGATTCAGGTAAATCTAATAGGATTACCACCGTTAAGAAGAAGGTGACTACGTCATATAAAGTTCCTCCATTGACGCTGAGAATGTCGCTTTGCGATAAACAAGCAATAGGCGATTGGGTTGACGGTTTACAGGCGTTGACTGAGCGAAACGTATCCGCCGCTAAATTGTTTCGAGCTTTGATTTTGTATCGAAGCAATATCGATGATGAAGAGTTAATCAAACTGATCGACAAAATGAATTAAAGCCATTATGTATTACATAGGTAATACATAATGAGGCGCTCTCAACGTTAATTTGTTGGCGTTGAAAGGAGTTTCATTAAAACATCGAAGGGTGGTGGCTAGATAGTTATGATAGGCGTCAATTTCGTAATCTCGATGTGACTAAATCTGAAAGCTTGTCCCAATCCGGTTCAGCACCATTCCGTGCTTAAGTCGATTAAGTGCCCCTTATCAACGTAAGAGATCATTGTTACTTTTTCCCATGATTTTGACCATAGACTGTATAATGCTTCGGTTCAGTAATCGTTTATCAGTAGTTAAAAATGAGAATCTATAAATCACTTTTACTTGTGTTCATCCTCGTTCTCACTGGGTGTGCATCAGGGTCTTCAATTTTGGTTGGAGAAGCGAGAGAACCCATAGCACCAGAAAAAGTACGCCTCTATATCGAACCGCCAGAGTCATATGACACAATTGCGTTGGTTAATGCTTCAAGTGATGCAGGTTTAACTAAGCAAGGTTCAATTGACTATGCAACCGAGGAGCTGAAAAAACAAGCTGCAAAACTTGGAGCAAATGGGGTTTTATTAGGAAGCAACAGGTAGTAATAACTCAGTAATGTTAGGTGGACAAGGTACCGACTATCAGTACTTGATCCCAATCTCTGAATAAACGGTTAGTGGTAAAGCGATTTACGTTGAAAAGCAATAAACCAACCTACTCAGAACTACATAGCCAGCGCATTTCACGCTGGCTTATTTTTGCCCCAAAGTGAGTTTCATCAATACTCCTAGCTTCTATTGTCAGTAAAATTTGCATTAGAAAAAATTATGACGGGAATTTGCATATTGACATTTGATTCAAAAACACTGTCGCTATGATCAGCTTATCTCGTACATGACGTTAAAAAGTACGGAACCGCCAAAAGTCAGATCTTTCGAACGAACTCGTTATTATCGGTTAAACATGGCTTAACGACATTGAATTATCCACTTAGTAAAGTTTCAGGGAGGGTATGTCAGAAATCTGAACCTTCTCATTTTTCCAACAGAGATTTGTGATGGTTGCTTATTTTTATGTGATAATTTAGGTGGTTATAAGTACATCATCAGGTGAGAAGCTACTAGAAAAGCAGCCTGTCGATTCATAAAATGTAAGGCTTCCGGATTATCAAAATTAATGGATTTAGAATGAAACTCCCTAAAAGACATCGCAACCATCAGTTAGAAACTGAATCGGTAAGAGAACTTCAGTCCAAATTGCCATCTACTTGGGTATACAGAACCCCAACAGATGATTACGGTATCGATGGTGAAGTTGAAATATTTGACGATCAGGGTTTCGCAACGGGTCGAAAGTTTTTGCTTCAGCTTAAAGCCACTGACGAAGATGATTTAAACAAAGCACTAAAGTTGCGACTGCCGGTAGAAAAGGCAAATTATTTTGATAGTCTAAACTTACCCGTTTTGGTTGTTAGGTATTTAGCTGTAAGCAAGAAGATTTATACTAGATGGTTTCATTCTTTTGACCCTTATTGGGAATCCATAACTGAAAACAGCTTGGCTTTTAATTTCGATGAATCAAATGCCTGGTTTGAAGGGCGCGAAAAATCTATAGAGTCAGAGCTAAATGAATACCTATCCTTAACAGGAAACAAGTACCCTTTTCCGATTTCGCTGCCAATGTTTTTTACACCTGATTTCCCTTTAGCATCAGAAGCAGCAAAGCTGGCCGCTCAAATTATGAGCATGTCGGGTGATTACAATGACATTCTAGATATTAGTTTTTCACCAAACAATAATGAAAAACCTCCGAGCTACGTTATCTTTGATAGTGAGAAGTTACATGTTGTTCTAGCAAATAGAACTGGATCATGCTTGCACTTTAAAGATGGTTTGAGCGAAAAACTTCGGGATAACATTACGAGTGACATTTTTGTAGCAATCGGCCTAGGTTTGTTTTTCAGAGGCTACAGGGTTGAAGCTGGACTCTTGCTTTCAGATAACATCAAAGCATCGACGCTAAAGCATGACATAAAAGTGATATCGGCAGTTATTGCAGGTCTTATTCAAGCCAGACAGCATGAACAGGCATTAGAACTAACGGAAGATTTATTCAGTAAAAACGAAGGAATAAATGCAGCACAGGCCGCTTTAGTGTCAATCATTAAATGCTATGGATCCATAAAGGCTTCGGATAAAAGTCTGTTGTCTAAATCACTTTCCCAAATTAGTGACTCATTGCAGAAGAGAGACATAAATGAAATAGCAGCAGTCGTCGAATATAACCATGCCAATATATTGAGAGCAACAGGCGACAAACTTAAAGATGCCTTAAAACACTACAATAACGCTGCCAAGCTTTTTCAAGGATATAAAGAGAGAAGCTATTGGCTATCAGAAGTGGCTAGTTGTCTTTTCTTACTTAAGCGTTACCGCTACTCGTCTAAGTTTTATAAAGCATCAATTGATGCAGAGTTTAGTCTACATGTGCTTGGTCTATATGCCGACTCTTTGATGTATTCAGGCAACTTTAGAAAATCACTTAATGAATTTCATCGTTACTTTGAAACTGATGATACTGATAACTTTGATTCTGAATGGCATCTGAAAAGTATTTGCTTACAAGCGATCGTTGAAACATTAGGCGTTGAAGAACAGACCCCTTTTCGTGGAGAGTATGATATAGAATCACTAATTAGGGGTGATGAAGAGAGTTTTATTTCTCATTTAAAAGAGAAGGATGTGCTGTGCGGAGAAGTTTGGTTCCATCTAGCAATTAGTTTGACGCATGAAGATAGATTTGAAGATGCGGTTATATGTTTTCTAATGTCTGGTTTTTGTGAGCATTCACAAATGGAAGCGTGGGGCAATGCACTAAGCTGCTCCTTTCAAACAGAAAACCGAGAAATGTCAGCGGCTATCATGAAATGTGGCTATGACAAATTTGGGCAAGATTTCATTCTTTTCTTTACTGAAACAAGACCGTTGAATGATGATTCCGATCCAGTAGAAGCTCAATTAAAATTAATTGAGTTAATGCAGTTTCTTAACGAAACAAAGTCGGCTAGTTCAGGTTTTGAAGCCCGCATACACCGGCCTGAAGGAGGATATGATAAAGTCATTACTAACGAAAAGACCTAGCAGGTTGTTGAACTCGGGAAAATTACTCGCTTCGCTCCCAATTTTCTGGAGAACAAGGTGTTGATATTTTTCTATACTTGAGCGGTTCTTCTCCGCTTAGGTGAGCTTGATATTTGGGTAAAAAGTTGAGTGGGTATCAGGAACCGATGCTTGTCTGACCTTCAACTTAAAATAGCTCCTGAAGAGATCATTACGTACTGTCGTGGCTGAGTGAATTTGACCACTTGATTGAAGGTTTGCAATACCTGAACTTATCCGTGAGATGCTAATTTAGGAAGCCACTGGCAAGGAATTGTCCAAAGGTGTGCTGACGGGGCGTGTAACACGAAATTGCCCCGAAATGAGTTACGTCTAGTATTAATAACTAGGTAATCAGCGGACTTTACAATACATTAATTAATGTGAAAGAAGGCCGTATCTCGGTTACTCAAATAGACAGTAAGCACCCTTCACTGTGTTTTTAGATGCAGAAATCGAGATTATACCTCTCGAGCGTTTCTAGTACTACTTCGTTTTTGGTCACTTTTAAGTTTACTTACTGTTTTAGTTAAACATTTTATTGAACAAATTTTATTTTAGGAAGTATTGAGTCGCCACCATCGATGAATAGATCAGTTAACCTCTATCAATCTTAAGTAAATATCTCAAATTAAAAAAAAGATACCCTTGTTAATTCGATGCCTCCCCCCAATGTGTAAAGATAGAATAGGTGAAAATTTGTTCACCTATAGCCGGAGGGCATGCTCATGCTCCAACATAACCAACCTTCAGGTAACCCCTGGGGAGGAGGAAAACAAGATCCTCCTAATTTGAGTAAGGTATTTTATTCTATTCTCAATCACCTAAAGAAAATGCTTCCAGGCGGAAGGAATTCAAGCTTTTTTATCCCTCTTATTATTTTCTTTTTAACAATCATATTCTGGACGTGTTTTTACACGGTACCAAGCGATTCTGTTGCCGTGATACAACGCTTTGGCAAATATGTCCATATTGTTCCTGCAGGGCTTCATCTCAAGATGCCACTTGGCATTGATACGGCTGAAATCTTACCTGTGAAACGACAGCTAAAGCAGGAGTTTGGGTTCATAACACCCATGGCAAAAAATCCCAACCAAAGCCCGAGAATAAACACTCGACGCCAAGAAACACAAATGGTTACAGGTGATTTAAATGCCGCTCTCGTCGAATGGGTGGTGCAATATCGAATCTCCGATCCCATCAAGTTTTTGTTCGAAGTTCGAGAGCCTAGTGAAACCCTTCGATATGTTTCTGAATCCGTAATGCGTGAAGTGGTGGGTGATAGAACTGTGGATGAAGTGATCACAATTGGTCGGCAAGAAATTGAGTCTGAAGCGCTCTCAAAAATGCAAGAGCTCGCTACAAAATATGCTTTAGGGATCAGAATTGACCAAGTTCAGTTAAAAAACATCAACCCTCCTCAACCTGTCCAGGCATCGTTTAATGAAGTGAACCAAGCCCAACAGGAGAAAGAAAAGCTCATAAACGAAGCTCGCCGAGATTACAATAAAGTGATCCCTTTAGCTTTAGGTGAAAAAGATCAACGGATCAGAGAAGCTGATGGTTATCGCTTAAAACGCATCAATGAAGCTAAGGGAGATACGGTTCGCTTCAATGCATTACTGTTCGAGTATGTTAAAGCCCCAGAAGTAACTAAACGCAGAATTTATTTAGAAACAATGCAGGATGTGTTACCTAATATTCGTACCAAAATTATCATTGATGAACGAGCAAACAATATTCTGCCTTTGCTCAATCTCAACGACACACAAGGAGAGCCTAGATGAAATTGATTAAAAAAGGAGTCATAGCCGCATTGATTTTAGGTACATCTTTTAGTGTATATAACGCTCTTTACACAGTAAGTGAGGTTCAACAGGTTATTATCACTCAGTTTGGAAAGCCAATAGGGAAACCTATTGTTAATGCTGGATTAAAAATAAAAGTACCGTATATTCAAGAAATTAATACTATCGACAAACGAGTGTTGGAATGGGATGGTCGCCCTTCCGACATGCCAACAAAAGATAAACTGTATATTTCTGTAGACTTGTTTGCTCGATGGCGAATCGTTGACCCGCTTCAATACTTTTTACGTCTCAAAGATGAACGCAGTGCACAATCTCGACTAGACGATATTTTGGGTAGTGAGACACGCAATGCTGTAGCAAAACATGAATTGATCGAAATAATACGTACTAACAAAAATCGCAAACCATTACGAGATCCATTATTGAGTGAGGCTGAAAGAGAGCTGAAAATAGGTGCCTTAGTTCCTATCCAAAAAGGTCGCCAATTTGTAGAGCAAGAAATATTCTCTGCAGCGTCAGAAAAAATAAAAATCTTTGGCATTGAGTTGCTCGACATTAGATTTAAACGTATTAATTACAATGAAAGTGTTCGCCCTAAAATTTATGAGCGAATGATTAGTGAACGTCGTCAAATTGCAGAACGTTTTTTATCCGAAGGAAATGGGGAGGCTGCGAGGATTCGAGGTGACAGAGTAAGAGACTTGGATAAGATTCAATCTGAGGCCTATCGTGAAGTCGAAGAGATTCGAGGACAAGCTGACGCTAAAGCCGCCGAAATTTATTCATCAGCTTACAATAAAAATCCTGAAACAAGACAATTTTATGAATTCACACGAACGATGCAATCTTACTCGACCGTTATTTCAGAGAACACAACGCTTGTTTTGTCTACTAATAGTGACTTATTCATGTTTCTTAATGGTATTGATAGAAATAAAAATATCACAGTTGAAAAACAATGAGTAAAAGAGAAAAAA
>Ga0070724_10001564_pt1 | contig 13475 bp, 12 predicted proteins | sample tdDd001_FD_67278 | JGI IMG/M metagenome (GOLD analysis project Ga0070724, IMG submission 67278) | Marine sediment microbial communities from the Atlantic coast under amendment with organic carbon and nitrate - tdDd00.1 | ecosystem: Environmental > Aquatic > Marine > Coastal > Sediment | place...
TGGAACCTATCTTAGTGCAACTAGAACCAGAAAGTATATTATTTGATCATGAAGCTCATTTTGGTGAAGAGTTTGGATATGTGATGTCAGGTATAATAAAGTTAGATATAAAAGGGACAACTTATAAAGTAAAGAAAGGTGAAAGTTTTTACTATTCATCTGATGTTCATCATAAGATATACAATGATGGCAAGAATAAGGCGACAGTTTTAATGGTGAGTTCACCACCAAATTTTTAGGGGGCATCTATGAATTTAATTGAACTTAAAAATTTAACAAAAATATATGATGGAGAAACAGTTGTAGATCATATAGACTTATATATAAAAGAAAATGAATTTGTTACTATGTTAGGGCCTTCTGGTTGTGGTAAAACAACTACATTGAGAATGATCGGTGGATTCGTAAGTCCTGATGATGGAGATATCTTATTTAATGGAGATGATTTAACTGTGATACCTCCATATAAAAGACAAATAAATACTGTCTTTCAGAAGTATGCATTGTTTCCTCATCTTAACGTATATGAAAACATTGCATTTGGATTAAGAATAAAGAAATTTAAAGCAAGTGAAATAGATAAAAAAGTAAAAAAGATGTTAAAGCTTGTTGGACTTGAAGGTTATGAGAAACGAAAAATAGATGCCTTATCAGGAGGGCAACAACAAAGAATTGCTATTGCAAGAGCTTTAGTTAATGAACCCAAAGTACTTTTGTTAGATGAACCATTAGGTGCCCTTGACTTGAAGTTGCGTAAAGATATGCAAATTGAGCTAAAGGCCATGCAACAAGAGTTAGGTATAACTTTTATCTACGTTACTCATGATCAAGAAGAAGCATTAACCATGAGCGATACCATTGTTGTTATGAACAAGGGTGTGATTCAGCAAATTGGATCGCCAACAGAGATTTACAATGAACCAGAAAATGCTTTTGTAGCTGATTTTATTGGTGAAAGTAATATTGTTGAGGGTATTATGCTCAAAGACAAAGTGGTTTCAATAGCTGGTAATTCATATGATTGTGTTGATGTAGGATTTAATCCTAATGAGTTGATAGATGTCGTTATTAGACCTGAGGACATGACCATGTGTGACAAAGAACATGCAACATTTACTGGTACAGTGGAACAAGTTGTTTTTAAGGGTGTCCATTATGAAATATTATTTAAATCAGACAAGCAAACTTGGATGATTCATTCTACAAAGTCTGCTGATATAGGTGCTGAGGTTCATGTTCATGTAGAAGCATTTGACTTTCATATTATGAGGAAGGTGAGTGCATGTTAAAGAAATATGGTGGTGTACCTTTTATAGTATGGACCATTGTATTTACAGTATTGCCGATTTTGATCATTACATATTACAGTATTACACTTAAAGATGGTTCCTTTTCAATTGATAATTTTAAAATGTTCTTTGATCCACGTATTTTAAATATTGTAAAAAGATCCTTAAGTGTGGCAGTTTTGACTACAATATTTTGTCTTTTATTTGGATATCCTTTGGCATTCTTTATGAATAGAGTTAAGCCTACAACAGAACGATTTTTGGTTGTTTTACTGGTTTTACCCATGTGGATGAACTTCTTATTAAGAACATATGCATGGCAGGCTATATTGGGGAAAAACGGTGTAATCAATGCAGTATTATCTTTTTTTCACTTACCAACTCAAAATCTGATGTTTACTCAGACAGCTGTAATTATTGTAATGGTATATAACTTCTTACCATTTATGGTTTTACCAATCTATACAGTCATCAAAAAAATTGATAAAGGGATTGTTGAAGCTGCAGAAGATCTAGGGGCAAATCAGGCAAAAGTATTTACAAAGGTTATTTTTCCACTGTCTCTTCCTGGTGTTGTATCAGGCATTTCAATGACTTTTCTCCCAGCAGTAAGTTCATTTGTTGTCCCTGATTTAATTGGTGGTGGAAAGTCGAATATGATTGGTAACTTAATAGAAAAACAGTTTCTCTTGTTATCGAATTGGCACTTAGGTGCTGCATTATCAATGGTATTAGTATTAATGATTCTTATATCTGTATACTTTACTAATCAATACTCAGATGATGAAGGAGGTCAATTATGGTAAAAAAATTACCTAAGAATCTCTACATTTTTCTAATATTCTTATTCTTATATCTACCTATAATATTCCTTATTGTTTTTTCATTTAATGAAGGGAAGTACAGTGGTAATTGGACTGGATTTTCATTCCATTGGTATAAGGAATTATTTGAAGATCGAATGATCATGAGTGCTTTAGCAAATACCTTGAGTATTGCTATTTTAGCCTCTATTATTTCAACTATTATTGGGTTGTTTGGAGCATATAGTATTTTTAGGATGAAGTCACGACCTAAGCAAATGCTTCTAACAATAAATAATATACCCTTGTTAAACCCAGATATCGTTACAGGTGTATCGTTAATGGCTCTGTTTGTTTTTTTACATATGAGGTTGGGTTTTTTAACAATGTTAATCGCACATATATCATTCTGTATTCCCTATGTTGTTCTAAGTATCTTGCCCAAGTTAAGACAGATGCCTAAGGATATTGTGGACGCAGCACTTGATCTAGGTGCAACACCTATGCAAGCATTCTTTAAAGTTGTTTTGCCAGAAGTTATGCCTGGCGTAATTACTGGTGCTTTAATTGCATTTACTTTGTCTATAGATGATTTTGTTATTTCGTTCTTTACGACTGGTAATGGTGTAAACAATTTATCAATTGCCATATTCTCTATGGCACGTAGGGGGATAAGTCCTAAAATAAACGCATTAAGTACTCTAATGTTTATTATTGTAATGGGCTTATTATTAATCATTAATTTAAGAAGAGAGAAGGAAAAGTAAAAATGAAAAAATGGTTAGTATTATTAATGGTATGTGTTCTAGCATTTACTATGTTATCTTGTCAGCAAGATGATGAAGTTGTTTATGTTTACAACTGGGGTGATTACATTGATGAATCAGTTCTTGATAAATTCCAAGAAGAAACTGGTATCAAAGTAATCTATGAAATGTTTGAAACCAATGAGTTGATGTACACGAAGCTAAAAAATGGTGGAAATAATTACGATGTATGTATTCCATCTGACTACATGATTACAAAATTAATCAATGAGGATATGATTCAAAAGTTAGATTATTCAAAAATTGATTTATACGACAACATTGGAAATGAATATAAGGATCAAGCTTTTGATCCTAACAACGAATACTCAGTACCATATTTCTTCGGTACTAACGGGATTCTATACAATAAAGAAATTGTACAAGAACCTGTAGATTCATGGGCAATTTTATGGGATGAAAAATATGCAGGGCAGATTCTAATGAATAACTCTCAAAGAGACTCTATCATGGTAGCCTTAAAATTATTAGGCTATTCAATGAATACTACTAATGAAGCTGAGTTAGAAGAAGCCAAAGATTTATTATTAGATCAAAGAGACCTTGTTATGGCATATGTTGTAGACAACGGTAAAGATATGATGTTAAATGAAGAAGCAGCCTTTTTAGTGACTTGGAATGGTGATGCAATTACATTAATAGATGAAAATCCACATTTAGCATATGCTATTCCTAAAGAAGGTTCTAATGTATGGATTGATTCTATGGTTATTCCTTCAGATGCAAAAAATATTGATAATGCACATAAGTTTATCAATTTCATGTTAAGAGAAGATATTGCCTTCTTAAATACTGATTATGTTGGTTACTCTACACCAAACATGAAAGCTTATGCTATGTTAGATGAAGATATGAGAACTAATGAAGTAGCATATCCTGACTTAAATGCCTTAGAATATATGGAAGTATTCATCGATTTAGGTGATAAAATTGAATTATACAATGACCTTTGGTTAGAAATTACTTCACAATAATCATGACGCCTGTGTTTATACGCAGGCGTTTCTTTACATATTTCTACTTTTATTGATATAATGTATCTATAGATTATGGAGAAGTGGATGAATAGAATAGAAGTAAATGAAGCATTAGAAAAATACGGGAGAATAAACAGTGTAGGTTTTGTAGACCGAATAGAAAATATAAAGAAATTACAAGTCTATACTTCAAGATTAGGACTCGATTACGAAAACTATAGAATGGCTATTTTGTCATCAGCAATGAGAATTGATGCTGATGTTATTTATTATTCAAAAAAGGCTATTGAGGAAAGTATAAAAAACAAGAATCTTTACTTAATATCTGAGACTAATATTTTTCTAGGTATACATTATAGAATGAACAACCAGTATGAAGAAGCATTCAAACACTATATTTCAGCAGTGAAGGCTATGCCGACAGCACGGGCTTATAATAATTTAGCAGATTTGTATCTCTTAATCGGGGCCCATGTAGAAGCTAAAGAATTCTTAAATAAAGCCCTTAAAATATTTGAAGATCAGGATGAATTAGATGACTATGATCAATCTGTTTTGAACACGTTATATACAAATCAAACTGAAGCCGACATGATGGCAGGTTACTATAAAGAGGCCATTGAAAGTGCGAAGGCTTTACTTGTTTCATCAAATGATATTAATGATATCATGGGTGAAGGTTATGGTCTTATCCTATTAGGGACAGCTCACTATGAACTAAATAAATTTGATGAAGCTTTAGAACATTTACAACATGCAGAGGAGATTTTTCTAAGTGGAGGTTCTGCTTCTCGTAATCAAGTTAAAGGTTATCTAGAAGAAGTATTATTCTTAGAGGCAAAATGTATGCATGCTCAAGGAAGATATAAGGAATCCATTCAAAAGTTAGATTTAATTGAAGTTGAGAGGAATAGGAATTTTGAGTTAAAAATTTCAAATTATGAGGCTTTAAATCTAAGAGATGCAGCTTATGAAGTTTATCAGGCATTTATGATTTTTCTTAAAGATGAAGAATCATCTAGAAAGTTAAGACAAAAAGATAATTTCAAAACAACCGTTGCTATATATGAGACTGAAAAGAAGGCCAGTGAATATGAACTATTGTATGATCATACCAAATCAATTTCAGAAATCGGGCGTCAGATAATTGCGGCTGAAAAATTGGATGATGTTTTACAAGCTATTTACAGTCATATCGACAAGATTATGGATTTTAACGCTATTGCAATTGGTAAAACAGATGACAAGAACATTAACTATAATTGGGTGATTGATAATAATAAACGTCTTGAACCATACAAGGTTGAAATTGCCAATAAAAACTCGTTTAGTGCATGGGTAGTTAGAAATAAAAAGAACATTAGAATAAATGATGCTTTAACATTAGAAGAAGTTAAAAAGTACAAAGAAACAGCTGAAATCAACTGGTATGGTGGTGAAATGGACTCCATGATACTTGTACCAATTATGTTTAAAACACAAGTTATGGGTGTTATTAGTGTTCAGTGTAATGATAAATTTAAGTATAATGAATATGATCTAGAAGTTATTGTGATGTTATCTTCATTTATTGGTTTGGCCATGAAAAACTGGCAGGATACCACTTCCTTGCGTCTTGCCAATGAGAAGCTTGAGGAATTATCAAAAACAGATGCCTTGACCGGCGTTAGTAATAGACATATCTTATCTGAGATAGTAGAAGATCTATTTATATTTGATCCTTTGAATGTTCATGATATTTCAGTAGTAATGATAGATATAGATCATTTTAAAGAATACAATGATACATATGGTCATATTGAAGGTGACAGATGTATTATTGAAATAGTTAATGAAATGAGAAAGACCTTAGACGTAGGTGATAATCGTATGTTTAGATATGGTGGAGATGAGTTTGTAGCTATCATTCCATATTTGAAATATAAGGATATTCAAAGTCTTCTTGATAAGGTAAGACAATCCATAGAATCTTTAAAAATTCCGAATAAGAAATCAAAGGTATCAGAGTATGTGACTTGTAGTTTTGGTTTTACTACGGTAAAAAAGGGTGAATCTGATTATCAAAAAGCTTTCTATATGGCTGATGAGGCATTATATTTGGCAAAGTCTAGAGGAAAGAATTGTATTGGGTATGTAGAACATGAAAAGAATAATAATAATTGAAGATGAAATAAAGATTAGAGACGAATTGTCTCTTTTCTTAAGTAGAAATGGTTTTGATTGTATTCAAACAGATGATTTTAATAATGTTATAGAGTTCATTCTTTCACAACAGGCTGACTTGGTGCTTCTGGATATAAATTTACCTTTAATTGATGGATATCATATTTGTAGAGAAGTTAGAAAAGATTCAGACATTCCGATTATTATTGTAACCAGTCGCAACAGTGATATTGATGAACTTATGAGTATGAATTTTGGCGCAGATGATTTTGTTACAAAACCTTACAATACACAAATACTACTTGCTCGTATTAACTCTTTGTTGAGAAGATTGTCAACTGTTCAGGAAGTATTTACATGTAAAGGTGTACAACTAAATTTAAGTGATAGTACTTTACTTTACAATTCAGACCAAGTGGATTTGACAAAAAACGAACTAAGAATACTTCATTTACTTATGCGGAAAGAAAATCAAATCGTCAGTAGGGAAACTATAATGGACACCCTATGGCAATCGGATGCCTTTATTGACGATAATACATTAACCGTAAATATTAATAGAATCAGAAAAAAACTTGAGCAAATTGGTATAAAGGATTATTTAATTACAAAGCGTGGACAAGGATATATGATATGAAATTGAGCGAATACTTATTGGATAAAAAGATATATTTCATAGTTCATACTTTATCACTGACCTTATTGATGATCCTACTTCAGGTATTGTCCATCAATAGAAGTGGGCAAATATTTGTTCTTATATTTATGTCTTTTAGTCATGGTTTATACTTATTACATGATTATTATAGAAGGTACAGGTTTTATCATAATATAAAGGAACATTTAAGTGGTTTAGATAAAAAACATTATATATCAACATTTATTCAAAAACCCAACTTTTATGAAGGTGCTTTGTTGGAAGAAGTAGTTTCAGAATCCTGTAAGTCAATGAATGATGAAATATCAATCCATAAACAGAACTGGAATGAATACCAAGATTATATAGAACAATGGGTTCATGAAGTTAAAACACCACTAGCAGCAAGTTTTCTTATATTAGAGAACAACCATAACCCTATGACCCAAAACGTCAATGAGGAGTTAAAAAAAGTTGAACGCTACGTTGAACAAGCCTTATATTTCGCAAGATCTAGTCATCTTGAAAAAGATTATGTAATACGAACGATTAAATTAGATGATGTGATAAAAAGTTCTGTTAAACTGTTATCTAAACTTTTAATAGGAAAGGATACTGAACTTAAAATTGATGCTAATGTTAGTGTAAAAACAGATTCAAAATGGTTAGAGTTTATTTTAACCCAAATTATCAGTAATAGTATTAAGTACTCTGATTCACCTTTAAAACTAAGTTTTAAGACGACTATCACTAGGCAACAAGTTATTTTATCAATTATAGACAATGGATATGGTATTAAGTCAGAAGAGATTTCAAAAATATTTGATAAAGGTTATGTAGGTACTACAGGACGTTTGTCAACTGAATCTACCGGTATAGGTTTGTATTTATGTAAGAAACTATGCCATAAAATGAGTTTGGATATAAATGTATTATCGCAAGTTAATATGGGGACTGAAGTAAAAATATTTTTTCCTTTATCAGACTACTACAACCAGCAATAGCTGGTTTTTTTAATCTTACAAAAGTGTAAGGTTCATGTAAGTTAAATCGATGGCAAAAAAATGCCTTATTCTATATCCTATGTATAGGAGGGGCAAATGAAACATTTAAAACGTATATTGATTATTATGATGTTTTTCATGATAGGAATGGTTGGAAAGGTCACAATTGTAGGATATGTTAATTATGCCTATATATTAAATGATATAGGACTAGAAAAAACAATTGATGCTATAATGGATAAAGAAGATTATGTTACAGTAAATAATATATCGGATACTTTATTAACAGCTGTAGTGGCAACCGAGGATAAACGGTTCTATACTCATGATGGTGTAGACTATATATCACTATCAAGAGCACTTTTGATTAATATCAAATCAATGTCCTATAAAACAGGTGGTTCTACAATCACTCAACAGCTTGCCAAAAATTTGTTCTTGTCTTTTGATAAAACGTTAGAAAGAAAAGTGACTGAATACTTTTTAGCAAGAAAAATTGAGACAATCTATGATAAAGATGAGATACTAGCAGTTTATCTCAATGTTATTAATTATGGAGAAGGTTGTTTTGGTATTTCTGCCGCAAGTGTTCATTATTTTAACAAGTTACCCATTAATTTAAGTGATGCAGAGTCGGTCTTATTATCAGGTTTACCGCAGTCACCAGTTAACTTGAGCTTGTCTAAGTATTATGGCAACGCCATTGTCAGATCAGAAGTAGTATTAGCATCTATGGTAAACAACAAAGCAATCGAAGAAGAAGTTGCAGATCAAATCATAGCAGAGATAAAGGAAGGAATAAACTAGTGAATACATTATTAGAAGTTATAGATATAGAAAAATATTACGGATTCAAATCAAACATAACTAAGGCTGTAAATGGCATAAGTTTTAGAGTTGAAAATGGTGAGTTTATTGGCATTATGGGAGCTTCAGGTAGTGGTAAAACGACTACATTAAATTGCATTTCTACAATTGATAAAGTAACATCAGGTTCAATTATTATTGACGGTCATGATATCACAAAATTGAAGTCAAAGGCCCTTTCAGCTTTTAGAAGAGATAAATTAGGATTTATTTTTCAAGATTTTAATTTATTAGATACATTAACTGGTTTCGAAAATATTGCATTAGCCTTAACTATACATAGAAAATCACCAGATGAAATAGAAAATAAAGTTCGTGATATCGCGAGAGTTTTGGGCATAGAGAAAGTACTTGGTAAGTTCCCATATCAAATGTCAGGTGGAGAAAAGCAAAGAGTTGCCTCTGCTAGAGCCATGATTACTGAACCTAAATTGGTCTTGGCTGATGAGCCAACTGGCGCTTTAGATACAAAGTCTTCAAGGCATCTTTTATCATGTTTTGAAAAAATGAATAACAGTATGAATGCGACGATTTTGATGGTGACTCATGACCCTTTAGCGGCAAGTTATTGTCATAGGATTTTATTTATAAAAGATGGAAAACTCTTTAATGAATTGAATAGGGGGCAAAAGAGTCAAGCTGTTTTTTATAAAGATATCATTGATGTATTAACATTACTGGGAGGTGATGGCATTGATGTTGTTTAAACTAGCCTTTAATAATATAAAAAAAAGTTATAAAGATTATCTCATATACTTTTTAACCATATCCATTTCTATTTGTTTATACTACATGTTCAATTCCATGGAAAGCCAAAGAGCCATGTTAATATTTTATGAAGTAGAGGCTGATAGTGTTGATGTATTAATTAATTCACTGGCTTATGTATCTCAATTTCTTACATTTGTAATTGCATTTTTAATGGTTTACGCCAATCAATTTTTAATAAAGCGACGAAAAAAAGAACTGGGATTATATATGACATTAGGTATGAATCGTCTAAGAATATCACTCATTCTATTTTTAGAGACCTTATTAACAGGTATAGTCTCTTTATTGGTAGGGCTTGGATTAGGGTTTATTGGCTCTCATTTCTTATCTATTATAACTGCAAAGATGTTTTTAGTAGATTTAAAAGAATTTAGGTTTATTTTTTCTTTCAAAGCCATGGCTAAAAGTCTTATGACATTTGGTATTGTATTTGTGGTTATGATGATATTAAATACATTCAATATGGCAAAGGTTCGATTGGTCAACTTACTCTATAGCAGACCAAATGAAAGACAAAAAATTAAGAATAAAACATTATCCATTGTATTATTTATACTTTCTATAGTTTCATTAGTATACGCTTATTATTGTATTACTGTAAATGGCATGTTGAGCATTAATGGTGTATTTGCACAAGCCATTATATTTGGCATAATAGGATCATTCTTATTTTTTGTGAGTTTAGGCTCTATTATGTTAATGTTACTAAAAAAGAATAAAAAGCTTTATTTCTTTCAATTAAATATGTTCAGTATAAGACAAATTTACAGTAAGGTGAATACGACATTTGCATTGATGGCAATTATCTCTATAATGTTATTGATTGCTATAGGTACATTTGCAACAGGTAACGGTGCTGCAATGGCACTCAATCAAACATTAGACAATAGTTTACCTTATGATATTTCCATCAACAGTTATGATAAGCCTATTGATTTCAAGGATTTGCCTGGTCAACATATTCCTCTTAACTTTTATACTTCTGATTTGTCATATAAGGAGTTTGCAGAATCATTTCAAATGGGCATGATGAAATTTGATATGAAAGATGAAAAAATGGAAATGATACCACTTAGTCAGTTAAATAAGGGACTACAAGCTAGGGGATTAGAACCAGTATCAATGGCTATGAATGAGTTTATCATCACCTATAACATGACTGATTTTGGAGCTTTATATGGAAATAGAATTGGTGAAACTTTTAAACTAGCAGGACAAAACATGACGCTTAAAGATCTCTTTAAAGTAGATCTCACAAATTCATATCAGCCTATGAATTTAGGTATTATAGTAATACATGATGAATGGATAAATAAAGACAGTAAACATATTACAATTATGAATGTCTTAGTTGATGATGCGAAAGCTTACGAAGACCAATTAAATCAACAAACAGGTTCGTGGTCTTTTATCTCTAGAGAAGCTGTAATATCACAATCATTATCTCTTTCTGTATTGGTCACATACATTTCTATTTATGTTGGTATTGTTTTTATTATGGCGAGTGTGGTAATTTTATCATTACAACAACTCAGTGAAGCCAGTGATAATGCAAAGAGATATGATTTACTTAAAAAACTCGGTGTTGAAGAAAAACAAATAAAACATAGTATTTTAATTCAGATCACATCATATTTTATACTACCTATGATGCTAGCAATTATCCATTCTATTGTGGGTATTAATGTAAGCAGTAAAGTAGTAAAGATATTTGGAAACTTAGATGTTTTAGAAAACGTTTTAATCACAGCTTCTTTTGTTCTAGCCATATATGGTTCTTATTTTATTGCGACTTATATAAGTATCAAATCCATGGTACTAAATAATTATTGATATTCTTAATATATAATTAAACTTTTAGATGACTCTTTTATGAGTCATTTTTTTTGACTATAATAAAGAAAAAGCAAAGGAGCATCAATGAACAAACATAAACTAATTATAGGTATTCTAATAATTGCATTCTTACTTTTAAGTTATAACTATATGAGTTTAAGAAGTACAAATAAAATATATGAGGCAAATCAAGGGAACACAATGAGAGAAATTGAGGATCTTAATAAGCAATTAGAACTAACACAGGCTTCTAATGAGAAAGATCGTCAATCTTTTGATAAAAGAATTGATGAGTATGAGTCTATTATGTATGAATGGCTTATAGGTGATTATTACCATCCATTAGGTAGAAGTTTAGTTAGAGAAGGTTATGAGGTTGATATTAAGGTTTCTGCAGGTGATCAGACTTTTAAACTACCTTCAAACGGCTTGATAAAAGTCAACGCTTCAGATGTGGAGATATCATTTAAAGTCAAACAACCCATTGATTTTAAGAATCAAGAATTAGATGATATTATGAATCAGTACGACAGGTTTTTGGATAGTTTTACTTATGATGAACCATATGATGTTATAAAAACTGATAATGAACTGCGTATTATATATAAAGATTTAAAGATAGGAGACAATTTTGATATTTATATAAGAAACAATATGGAAAATCTAATCCCTATGGCTCAAAGCCAAATCAGAGTAGAGATCAGTGATGAAGTGTATTTAGCTCAAGATTATAGTCCAAGAGATGTGACCCATAAAACTTTTTCTTTCCCTCGATTTGAGTATGATTTTAATCATGAAATTGAATGGATATCATCAACAGAATGGGTTATTTATATCGGCGAAAGTCAAGGGGATTATTATCTAAATCAATTGTCAAGAACTGCTCCCTACTTAAAATTTGTCTATGAGGACGGTATCAAATTAGCCGGTGTATCCTTTGATAACGTCATCTTTCATGAAATGGAATCAACCATATTAATTGATGAGTTGCAATTAGGTGCAAGTTGGCCGTATCATGACGGATTTAGACGAGTTACAGCTTTAGATGTACCAATAGAAACACCCAATGGTCCAATGGATACAGTAGAAATTTCATTTTACAGAGATGACTTACTACATAGTAGGGTCTATTATGCAAAAAATTTAGGTTTAATTCATAGGAATTTAGCTTATCCTGAATATTTTATTGATTATACAAATTCTCTTATAGAGATCCAATACTGAAAAGAGTTCACAAATGTGAACTTTTTATAATTTAATGTATTTTTTTAATTGCCTCAGGTCATTGTTTATTATCAACGATTTTGGAAAATTAATTAACTCTGTCAGTTTTACACATTCTTCGAAAGCGCCTATTGAGTAAGAAATATGTGCATCACTACCAAATAGAACCGGAACTTGATGTTCTTTACATAGTTCAAGAAGTCTAAGAGAATTTTCTCTAGTTCCAACTCTAGATCCAGTTGGTTTTAATGATGAGTTATTAATCTCAAGTAATGTATTAGTTTCTTTCGCTTTTAATACAACTTTTTCATAGTCTAGAGGATATCTACCATCATCAGGATGACCAATTATTGTAACTAAAGGATTAGCCATAACTTTCAAAATAGTATTTGTGTTTTCTTCTAATGTTCCAGGCTCTAAAACCGGTGGATGTAGACTTGCAATAACATAATCCAATTTTTTCAACAATGACGTTTCTACATCGATATTTCCAATATAATCTATGATATTGGCTTCGATACCTTTCAGTATTCTAACACCTTCAATATGATCGGGTATTACTTTTAAATTCTGAAAATGAAAATTGTGAGGTCCACCTGGCATTGTTGATGCGTGATCGGACATACCTAATACTTTTATGTCTCTACGGAGAGCACCTTTTACATTTTCTTCAAGCGTTGAATAAGCATGTCCTGAGGACACTGTGTGTGTATGTAAATCTATAATATTCATAATTACCTTCTTTCCAAGAAAACTTTAGCATGATTTATTCCTCATAGCAATATGAAGTTAAGAGGAAAACCTTGTCATAATAAATTAAATTATTTTTTTATTTTTGAGATTAAAAGATCTTGATGGGTATAAAGGGAAAGAGGAGGTGACCTATGAAAAATATACTAGTAACAGGTGCAACTGGTCAAATTGGTACAGAACTTATCATGAAACTAAGACAAATCTATGGTCATCAACATGTGATTGCGTCAAATATACGTGATCATCAAGACAGTCCTATAAGAGAAACAGGACCATTTGAGTTATTGGATGTTAGAGATGCCACAAGATTTTTTGAAGTTGCTA
>Ga0070724_10001569_pt1 | contig 13438 bp, 15 predicted proteins | sample tdDd001_FD_67278 | JGI IMG/M metagenome (GOLD analysis project Ga0070724, IMG submission 67278) | Marine sediment microbial communities from the Atlantic coast under amendment with organic carbon and nitrate - tdDd00.1 | ecosystem: Environmental > Aquatic > Marine > Coastal > Sediment | place...
AAATCACAGTTAAACTCACCATGAAAGGAGATTCGTGAGTCATTTTTGTCATAGAGCTTTGCAATTTGCTCTGCACGATTTTGACTTATTTCATCAACGACAAACAATGTACCAACCTGTCCTGCTTTAAATAGGGTCTTCTTTATATACTGAGTTTTTAATGTGATACCAGCACAGTTGAAACCAATTTCGGCACGATCAAGCTCAACATCAAATGGGGACATGTTTATTACAAGAAACGAGATTCTATAGTCCGATATGTCTGACAAATCTGCACATACAGGTGAGTGACGAGATTGTACATCGAGGTAAATCAAATCACTAAGTCGTTCAGGACTGAAAACCCGCTTAAGAATAAACTTAGGTAACCAACTTAAGTACTTCCATATGTCTACTATCGATAATATTTCCATTCTCCCTCCTGTGGCATAACACGCTGTTAAGGTCAGAACAACGCAATACCGAAGCTCCTGCACACTACCTTAAACACAAGACGCAACGCAAAGCATAAGTGCAAGCATTGCGAATCACTCTTAAATGCTTTGTTATCTTTCAAGTATCTTTATTATGTCCTTGCAGCACCCAAGATCTAATTCGATGTGATCCACACCCACCAATTTTGTTGAGAGGGAACTGAAAAGTATCCGGTACTCGCTCTGATGGCTATAACTAGTGCTTTTTTGAAAACAAAACCAAAACCAAGGTTGGTGTCGCAAATACTCAATACTAACTTCAGTCGAGCGATTATAAGTGACCTTGCCCATTTGAGGAAATGAGAACTTTTTACCGACCTCTCCAAGAGATCTATGAATTCTATTCACAAACTCTACAGGATCTGTTATTACAATGATGACATTGTAGCTTTTATTTAAGCTAAGTAATGTAGCCTTGTCAGCATTAGAAGTTGCTGCACACCAAATGAATGCCTCATTTAAAGAACTAGCTTCATGAAGATGTCTTTGAACTGATAATTGACCTAATCCTTCGTTTCTATCCCCTAAATCTTCGTGTTCCAAACTTTGATAGTACCTTAGAGCACTTAATCTGGTTTTCCCTTTGAATATCAATTCTTCCGCCCACTTCCTTTCCATTGCTTTAAGCAGCTGCTGGGGCGGTGGTATTTCGTTGAACTCAATTCCGCCTAAAATATTAGTTCCGTATCTAGTACTAACCATAGCTCACCTGAATTATAACACCGCGTTATGGTGTGAATAACGCATTAAAAGCTTCAGCATTGCGCCTTAAACACTAAACCAAACACGCAGTAAAAATGCCACGCGTTACGAATCACTCCTAAACGCTTTGTTAAGTGTGTTGCCTTTCTTTTCTATATCCTGTTTGATACTGTTGGCATTTGAAGAAATTTCCCTGCCTGCTTCAATGACTTTTTCTAAGTTAGCATGCCAAATCTCTCTTTTTTCGTTAATGTCAGTTCGTAAAACGCCTTCTTGGTAACCCCAAAACAGATTTGAACAACTGTATATTTTTTCAATACGCTCAGTCATTTCGGGATAGTAGATCGCTGCTATAGCTTCAGCTTTGTGTACCAACTCACAGTTAGATAGATATCTCTTTCTAAATTCAGATAGTTCCAATTTTTCATCTGATTGAATAAAGCTAACTGTTTGAGAGTTTTCTAAGGCGATTTTGGACAAAATTGAATGAAGATCTTCAAGTTTTTCTCTTCTTAAAGCAATCTCAAGTTTTATTCGCTCATCACTTATCGTACTCTCATGTATCCTCAAGTCTTTCTCAGCATTTATTTGAGCAATTCTCTGCTGGCTTGTTGATGTCACTCTAGCTGTAATATAAGCAGCAACAGCGCCCAAGAAGACGCTAATTAAAATGTATATCTCTCTGTCCATTTGTTTACCTCAAAGTACTTAACACCCTGTTAGGATGTGAGCAACGCAATACTAAAGTTCCCGCATACAACCTTAAACACTAAAATCTACGCATAATGAAAATTCCACGCGTTGCGAATCACTCTTAAACAGATTGTTAGCAGTGCTACTCGCGCATGATTTTATCTGACATGTATGAACAGTAACCACACATATCAGACTCTGAAATTTCCTCAGGAGGGATATTGCTTCCACAACGCATGCATGACGAAGCTGCTGTAAATCCGCATATTGAACAGATATTCTCTTGTATCAGGTAAGTACCTTGGTAGCATGATGGGCAATCTACCGTAGGAACATCATTACCATCGGTATGAGCTAAATAAAAGTCAGCGGCAAAGTACTCCGCCAAAGCCTTGCCTGACAATTCTTCATAATGCTCTGAATGTCCGCATGAACGGCAGTTAAAGTTAGCTTCCAAAGCATCGATACCAGTTTCTTGAGCTTCAATTAATCCAGAGCCACACTCTTGACATTGATACTTTTTGAAAGCTTCTAAGATGGTACCTGAAACAAACGTCAGCGTTTCCAACGATAGTTCACAAGCTGCCTTTTCTTGTTCGTAAACTTCGTTTACCTCAACCATTACTTTCCAATATTCTTCACCTAACAATTCTTTGGGATCTGTATTTAGTTGTTCAGCGATGAAGTTGCGAATGATAATAAAAGAATCAGAAACTAACTGTTGAACGGATTCGTGGGTCATAGTGCTATAGTAATGCTCAATGTCATTTCTATACTTGTTAATTCGTTCTAGTCTTTTCCAATCAACCTCTATGCCCAGAGAATTAAACCTATCTCTAATATTTTGAACATCCACAGTCTTTTTGCCTTGACCAATCCAGTTTACAGCGCCAGTTGCGTCGATGGCCGGTAACACTTTTTGCTTGATTAAAGCTTCATCAGAATCTTCAGGGCTAAGTTCACAAAGACGATGTTTAAATAAAAGCAATATTCCAGCAAATATGTTTCTCGTAGAAGATATTATTCTTCGATCATCAGCTGACTCAAAGTCTTCCAACCCTATGGCGATTGAATCTATCGCATTTTTTAAGATACTCATAAGTCTCCTTGCACTGCTAACGCTTGTTATACAGCTATTTGCTCTTCTTTGTCCGCACATAGTGCCGTTTCTTCAAGCTTAGCTCAATAGATAAATGCAATACTTTCAGTTATATAAATTAATTGCATAAATGTTTAGTTGCTTATTCAGTCCTATACATTTTTTATCAAACATTGAGGTATGGTGGAATTTACCCCCGTAATACATCACGGGGGAAAGGCTAATACATGTGGCGTAGAGTTAGAGCCTAAACAACTAAAACATGCCACTATGGATAAAATGAACATTGTTGTAGTAGCGGTCATCTTCCTTTGGCTGATAAGGCAATGCTCGCGGCTTTCCATTGAATAGCACGACGTAAAAATCCCCAAGTTTACGAATTCCGATCAAGTAATGATTGTTGCTTATTTGGATCCAATTTTTTCCGTCATCGAAGCTGTACTCAGTGAAACCAACAAGTTTAACCTTTTGAAACGAGCGACATTCAAAAGCGTTGATAACACCGCCGTATCTATCGTACTTATATTCTCCATTACGAAGAAGTGCAGGGACTTCCACACACTTACCGTATCCATCATAACCATTAGCATCGAGGATCGAGCCGCTATGGTTTTTAACGTATCGAATCAGCATAAAACCACCAATAACTGTATATATATACATACTAGCAGTGGCACATTTAGAGGTGAAGACTTTCACCCATAATTACTATCCGTAGCGATGTTTTTGCTTTTCTGGGTTTAGTTATCCTTTAGATTTGCTCGGCTGGCATATGCTACAATTTGCGCTTTGCTTGCTTAATAGAATGGAGCTTTAAGTGTCAGAATTAATAATAATTTTATCTATTTCATGCATCGTATATCTGATGATTAAAGGAGGAAAGAAGAACAAGGGAGTAAATAGACAAAGACGCCGGATGGATCAGGAAAGCACACTTTTCCAGAAAGACATAAGCAAGCCACATTCCTATGAATCTAAGCCAGCTTTTGGGAGTAGTGAGCTACTGGTAGATGTTCCAATTCCTTCAGCTAGTAATACCAACACAACAACACAGGTCGTTGTCCCACATAAAAAGAGCACATACCTTGCCACCAAGACAGAGAGGAAGTTTTATAACGTTCTGCAAGACATTCTGTCAGATGACTACGTTATCCATACGCAAGTTTCATTAATGGCGTTAGTGCAACCGTTGAACTTCAAAGATAATTCTAAGACATGGGCCAAACGCATGGACTATGTAATTACAGACAAAGAAACAAAAGTCTATGCGGTTATTGAACTAGACGACTCTAGCCATAGACAAAAGAAACGCCAAGAAAGAGATCATTATGTTAATAGCGTCTTAGAAGGTCACCACCCATTACTTAGATTTGAAGCCAGGAGCCATTACGACAAGGGACACCTTACAAAGGTCATAGAACGAGACACTGACATCAAATGCAAAGAGTACAAATCTGCTCTTCAGCATTGTTGATGACAACTGACGCGCTATCACTTGTCGGCTTCTCACTGACTCTACATGCAAGCATATAGCAGCCAGCAAGAACCTTAGTTTTATCGTGACTAGAGTATGGTAGTTTTAATAACTACTTTGAGCTCTTTCTCGACAGTATTGGTCTTTTCAGTGCGGAACATGGCTCCAAGTAGAGGGATGTCCATCAGAACGGGAACGCCTGAGACAGAATCACGTTGCTCGGAAGATATCAGGCCGCCAAGCGTAATGGTTTGACCATCTTCCACCTTAACAACGGTTTGCAGGGTGCGGGTGTTGGTGATGATGTCAGAAGCGATAGAGGAGTCTGTTACCGAGTCAGATTTTTGTGTTATCTGAAGCACTACATGACTGCCCATCACATGAGGCGTTACATCCAGCGATACGCCGACATCTTTACGCTCTATTTGCTGGACTTGATTGCCTCCATCAGTGACTTCGGTTGAAGTCAGGAAGGGCACGTTTTGACCGACCGTTATGTATCCGCGCTCTCTGTCCATAATAAACATATTGGGGCGAGACAGGAGCTTAGTGTTTTGGTTTTTAGCGACCGCCTTAATGAGCGCATTAAAATCACCACCTTCATAAAACAGTATGTTATCGACTGCCTTTTTGATGGAGGTGGGTTGAGATATAAATCCCGCCTCATCAAGTGCTAAGCTCATGTTAACGCCAACCTCTTGAGAGTCGCCCAGTTCAGACTCCGTGATAATTGCCTCAATAAATACCTGTCTTTGCAATTGGTCAATGCCTTCAATCAAGGCGTCTATCTTCTCGAGCTGGGTGCGCGTTCCTGTCACTATGATGCTGTTAGTTGTCGGTAGGACTTCGACTTTGTAGTTCTTTAGTGACTTTTGATTCAGCGTTTGTGTTTGCGTGGCTTCCAACATCGAAGACATAAGATCAACAATCTTAGTATTTCTCACGTGGTTGAGTCTGTAGAGCTTTACAAAAGAAGGTTCGACGGTTTCTACCTTGTTCGCATCAACAACGATAGTGTAGATGCCGTGGTCATGGGATAGCTCATACCCATGTGCTCTAAGAACCGATAAGAAAAATGCAGGGTAGTCTTGTTCATCAAGCTCTGGCGCGGTGAAGCTGACTTCGCCTTTTACGCCATGCCCAAGAACGACAGTGAGTCCGGTTTGCGTCGAAAACCATGAAGCGAAATCAGCTATCGGTGTATCTTTCGCTTCAAAAGGTGCCGGAGATGAAGCAAGCACCAAAGGAGATAACAGAGCAAGAGTTAGCGATACACCAACTACTCTCACTTTGATTAATCGGCGTATCGATGAGAAACGGGTAAGGGGGCAAAGTAGATTGATTATCCATGACATAATGTGTTGCCTTTAAATCAGTTTGAATTTTGCGTCGCTCTTAAGATGAAAGCGGTATCGCGACAATGCTTTAACTCTCGAACAGCCAAGCCATTTAAGTGATGCAAAGAAGGTGTTGGATAAATATCGCGTATTACACCCAGACGTAAAAAGTAATAGTAAGTCTCAAAACACTGATGCCTTGTTCCAATGGCTCGTTGGCGAATGCGTCGATAGGGCAAATCAAGACGCAATAATCTAATCAAGTCCGGTCTGCTAAAAAAACGTCTAGCTGAGTAAATAGGTGAATTACGTTCAACCTGAGCAAGCCATAATTTACGATTTAAATGTTGTTTCAAAGCGTTAAGCATTCGATACTCCATCGGATAGTTGTTGTGAAAGAGCTAACAGTTCACCCTGAATTTATCGTTACCTTTGAAGACCTCAATCTGACACGAGCCATAAGACACGGCTTTGTATCCCATGGCGTAAAGCTGCGATGAAGAAAGGCGCACATTGTCATTAACAAGTACAAAAGACGGGGCTACGTTCGGCGGGTTCATTGACGATTCAATGGTGTATCCGTCAAGTATGTTGGTGAGCTTTTCCGATGACTTCGCAACAGGCTCATAGGCTTGCGTGGGAGCATCAGACACACCAATGTATGAGCAGACGAAGAAAGAGACCGCCACGCCAGCCGTAAACACCGTTAGTCTTGAATACTTCCTTAGATAGATTTTGGTGATTCTCATAATGTTCCTAATGGTATAAGGGACAGTGTAACGTCCATGGGTATAGAACGGAGGCAAAACGGAATAAACCCCATCCTCATAGTTGTTCCTAAACATTTGCTTAGTGTCGTAGGAGCTGTATAAATCCGTCCCCCAAAGCATCCATTTGTCGACCGTTAGTGAGTTGGCATTATCACCATATTTCACAATTCCAACGTGTAATTTCGGGAACTTCAGTTTTAACTGGCCAAGTGTCAGCAGTGACACGGCCGTTGATAGAAAAGGCACTTGAAGACGATCAAGACGGCGACAAAATACAGTATGTTCAGCCAGTGCCAAACGTGCCTGTTTATCTACGATAGAAATATCCTGAACAATAAAAATGACATCCCATCCAAGTTTTCGAATGTGCAAAAGGTGGTCGATTAGCTTCTGGCGATTTTTGTCGTTCCATGTTCGGGAGTTAAACCACGTACCACACTCATCGAGAACGATGAGACCGTCCTTTGAAGTGTCATAACTTTTGTTGGCAGAGCCAATCACCATCAAGTCTTCTACTTGTGGCTTGTCAGGCAGACGGTACAAACGAGTATTGCGCTTGTTTCTGCCCAGCATCTCTTTAAGGTTAATATCGAGATTGGTTGCAACAGGGACGCCACGCATAAAGGCTTCACGAATCTTGCCAACCGCCGTGAGCGTTTTGCCCGAACCAAGTTTGCCAGTAACGAAATAGACGGAAGCCATTAAGCGCCTCCAACCGAAGTGATCGCATAGAACTTCCATGACCAAACCCAGCGTAACAACTTAGCCGAGTAAACCGCAGATACGCACGGAATAGCGTTGTTTGGAATGAACATCGACATGGCTTGACTGAGGTAAGGCGGAACAACAAAAGACAGCCCCGCAGCGATGGCGTGAATAGCAAGCGTTAATGCCGTCGTTAGGATAATGATCATCGTAATGATCGTTAGCTGAATGCTGACATTTCGGGCTTTCGCAATGAAGAACCAACCGAAAACGGTCGTCGCTATTTGCGCGATAAAAGCAGCTAAAGCAGGAATTCGAAGGGCATTACCGATACCCGTTAATATAGGCAACAAAGCAAAAGGCATTATCGTGGCCTCATGGTTCTAGGCTGCGTTCCACTTACGGGAACCACCTCAGTTAACAAAATATCAATCAAAGAATTGAGCGTATAAATGTAAATAACGAAAGATAAAATCAACTTGAGTTGAGTAGAGAACTTGCAGTCAATCGTCACTGAACCGCCGAAAGGTGAAGCAAAGCTCAAAGGCGTACACGCACCAGGCTTAGGGAAGATGTTTACCAGTTTGTCGATAGAACCCTGAATATGCGATTCGGAATCAGCAGTTAGATTTGAAGCTGCTAACTTATCCAATTCTGATGTAAGCGTATTTTCGTATTGTTCAACGGAGCCTGTACTTGCTTCTGTTGCTTGCCGTATAACGTCACCAGCAAAGCTCGTCGTCAAACCATGCGGGTTTTCACAGTAATTGTTCTCTTTGGTAGGCTCGCAAGGCTCCAACTTATCAATAAGTTCATCGAGCTTATCTTTAACACCATCAATCGCCGTTCCTTGACCATCAATGGCACCTTTTAACTCGCCAGCTGCGGTGACTATAGAATCGGTTTGACCATCAATCGAACCTTGCAAGCTGCCAATAGACTCACCAATCTTGGAAGCGCTTGAATCAATCGCGCCCTTTAGCTGTTCGGTTTGTTCACCCAATGATTGAGCAACAGAATCAGAAATGTGCTGTGAAGAATCAGTAATATCATTGCGTAGAGAGTAGATCGCGTTTTCAATGTTTTGCGATTGGTCAGATTGGTCTGAATAAATATCATCAAGAACGGTTTTGATGTCCTCAAGGGTATAACCTGCGTCCTCCAGTTTAGAAAGCGTATCTTCTGCAATCTCTTTTTGGTCTTGAAGCAACTCCTTAATTTCTTTTTGGGCTTTAAGTGACTTTTCTCTTTGCGCTTTTTCCTCTTTGTATATCTTGTAATCTTGCAACAACTGCTTTGACACGTTGTCATTCAAAGCGTATGTATTAGCGTCAATTGAGTTAAGCCGAGAGTTAATGTCAGCAAAACCCTTATTATTGGCTCGAATAAGATTAGTAAAATCCGTATTAATATCGCGATTCTGATTATGAATCGCACTGATAACACCGGATAAATCACCCGTATTGGTATCATCAACATCTGGCTCATCTGGCGGGTCATCTGGGTTCACCGAATCACCATCATCGGGGTCGGTTGGGTCAGGGTCTTCAATATCGGGATCAAGATCGCCGTCATCTGGGTCAGGGTCTTGTGTATCTTCAAAAGAACCACCCGAACACGCGAACCTATTTCTTGAGTCATAACCACACACAGCAAGAATATCTATAGGTTGACCTACATCATCAGGCTTACCATTTTTGTTTTGGTCAATTGGGCATCGATAGCCAGTTTGAATGGGGTCTTTTTCGCAAACGCTAGGAACGGGGGTAAATAAATTAGTGGGGTAAGGCAAATCACCATCTTCACCGGTATAAAAAAGGGTACCGCCACAATCACCGGAAACATTAGAACAAAAAAGTGTATGACGACTGACGCCGATACAACCATTATCGGACGCCTTAATATCCCAACCCGCCGTGAGCATATTCCAACGATACTCAAATTCTTGTCCCGTCTTATTCTTACACTCATCAGAGTTAAGCGACTCGAAAGAGGCATAAGAGTAAGATCCAGTTGTGTATTGACCCGTATCAGTCCTATAAGTCACACAATTAATTTGTTTACCACCATAAATTTCACATTTCGCAAGACGCTCAGGAGTAGGACCGTTGTCGTACTTCGGCTTACCATCAAGACAAGCAATCATTTGTCGTGGCGTGGTTTCTCTCGGTGCAGGGCCGCAAGCAGCAATCTTTATGCTCTTAAATCTAACCACAACATCCATTTTAGAACCAGAAGACGGCGGAGGCGGCGAATCTGGATAATCACCCAATGAAGGCGGTGGAGGCGGTGGAGGTGGGCCAACTCCTATCCAAGAATCTGCGTAAGATAGAGGCGCAAAAAACAGAGTGGAGCAAAGAAAAATTAAAGGGATACGCATGATGAAAACTCTATCTAAAGGCTAGGGGAATAGGGGCGACAAGTCGCCCCGTGATACGAACAACGCAGTGGATTACGTTGCTTTGTTTGCGCCTTTCTTGAATAGCTTAATACCCACAAAACCAACGGTCAGAGGAACGGCAATGCCCCAAGTAGACGTCAGCATGTCGGTAACATAAGTGCCTAAACTAGTGAAAGCATCTGCAGCTGCCTGTGGAAGTGCTGCGTGAGCACTAGAACCAGCCGTAAGAAGTGCGCCAGCGATAACAGCGCGTTTATCTGTCACAACCGCACGTGCTTTTGAAAGGGCTGCACGAACCTTGTTTTGTTTTTCCATAATTAAAATCCTATCGTTATGGTTAGTTTGAAGTTGAAACCTCAGCTGCTTTCTTGAAAACCAGAATCTGGTGACCAATCGAGAAACCAAGGATAAACGCTGTCGAAAAACAGCCGAGCATGAACTCTGTAGACAGCATTTATCGTTGACCTCCGGCGATCCAACCGAGCGCAACCAACAGAAAGCAAACCCCGAGGAACACCATTAACTGGAAGTTATCGAGGCGTGCCATTAGTTCTGTAAATTGCGCATCGGTCATCATGAAAGCCCTTATTTCTGGTTAAGTTCTGGCAGAGCGTAAAGGTGGAAACCGTCAATCGACACGTGCTTACCTTCATCGTTACCAAAGCTCATTTTCTTGTGCTCAACATCGAACAGGATGCGATTACCCACGCAGCGCTTGAGCAGTTCGCCAGCCTTGCCGCCGTCCCATAGTTCAGGAGAGACTCGAACCTCAATCGTTGAAGTTGGATTTGTGGTGATTAGACGCAACTTACCCACGGTCTTTTGTTCGCCGTTACGGTCTACTTTTGTTTCTTGCTGGATGTCCGATTCATCCAGAATTAAACCTTGCATTCTCATAGTGGTTTGCCCTTATTTTTACGTTTGAGTGTGTGTGAAAAGTGGAAATGACAGTTATTGACACAAGTCCAAGGGAAATTAATGAGTCGTATCGGGCGGGGCTGCGCCCACCCAACACGACTCATCAATTTCCAGAGGATCACTGAGCATCAATGCATGCATTTCGTCATAAAGCGCGAGGTGTTTTTCGTATTGCTCATACAAATCGTCATACATGCGTTCGTATTCTTGTTCGCGTTCGAGCGCATCAAAGTAGTCAACAACGTTAGACATGATCCCTTGTTGAGCACGTAAGAACTGTTCTTTGTTCTCGGTCTTCCAATTACGAAAACGAGTAGCAATAAAAATCTGATGAAACATCAAGCCATTTAAACGAGCTTGTGCCATATCGCCGTAGCGGGTAGGAGAGTATTCACCGCCCGAAGCAATGAGTTTTTCAATGGAGTCGGAAACGGTGTATTGGGCTTTGACAGGTTGGTCTTTGCGCTTAACAAACACGCCGCCCATTGCATAGCAAAACGCCTTCCAATCGCCTTCATCCGCTGAGCGTCGAACCTTTTCTAGAAGAAAGTGTTCGTCTTGAGATAAGTCGGTAAACAATGCGTCGTCCTCTTTGAATTCATCACGAAGACGACGAAGCTCACGCCATACCGTGACAGATGGACCACCAATAAATTGAAATTGGCGGATTTGGTTTACGCGCGCCCAAGTGACGACACGCTCAGCCGCATCGGAGCCAGAAAGAGACGAGCCCTTATCTGAATCGATATGCTGACCATCAATGTTTTTGCTCAAGTACTTAGCCACATACCCAACCGCCGAACCTTTTGACCAGTCGATGACTTCTGCTTTGAAGCGCGCTTTCTTGGCACCTTTTTCGTTAGGACTGTCAGCCATGGCCAAGCGACGAAACTCCGCAATTAATGGCTTACGAACGGACTTTTCCATGAACAGCAAAAGGTGATGATGTGGTGTGCCGTCCTGGTGAGGCTCAACAATGCGCATCCCGTAAACTTTTACTTTGTTCTTATCGAGAAACTTACGCAGGTTCGCCCAAACACCCATCAAGTGAGCGTGAGCCGTTTTCGCGTCAGGCTTGCCAGCGTTCAACCAGTTAGAATTGACTGAGCCTTTAGAGACGCAGTGAAAACGAGACGGTGTTGTAACGGTAAAGAACACCGCATCATGGTCAGATTCTTGCGCGATTTCCTCAAACCCACGTAAACGAACGAACATTTCAGAGCGGCGAATCGCGGGATTGGAGATAGACTTTTCTGACAGTTCGCTAAGCGTGAAGTAGTTAGATGGATCAGCTTCATCGTAAGCAATGGTGTTGTCTAACGCGATGCGGTTAGATGTATTGCGGTCACGTTGACGACTGACCGAGAAATCAGAGCAATAAACTTGCTTACGGCGTTGAACCAGAGCAAGGTCGCGAGCAACTCGCTCAACCTCGTAAGCACATTTGCGGCGCAGCTGGCGAACAAGCCAATGTTCATCCAGTGCGCGATTAACCAAAGAAAACAACTCGCAATTACTGGTTGCGTAGTCGATAGCAGCCTCAGTAAATGCCAAGCCTATTGAATCAAGCAAAGAACATGCTTTGTTAAAACGAGCCTCGCCAAACTCAACGGGGATGGCATTAATCACTCGAGAGAAGTCGCGTGATTTACGTTTGGCCATAGCGGTAATGTCATCGTCTGACATCGCATAACTGTAGCCATGCTCAGTCAAACGAGTGTGCGCTTCATCCACAGCTCGAGCGGCTTCCACAGCATCACGTGTTTTCATGATGTCGGTATAAGCGCGCACCATATGGCGAGTAAAATCGCCATTACGGTGTAACGCTTTAGGGAGGTCAAAACAAGGATTGGAAGCAGGGCGCTCAATAAATGCTGACTTATCGTGAGAATAGATTTGCGCGTCGAGCGTTGGCATAACACGCGCTGCCATTGGGTAAGCGGCGCGTGTATGATCTACATAATCAAAGCGGTGATTAAACAAATAATCGGGGATACGCTCAGTAGAATTCCATGAGTTAACAGGAACAAACTCAATGTATTCCTGTTTACCCGTAGCCAAGTCGACAACTAATTCACGCATGGCTTAGCACTCACCACTAGTGACGCCGTCACAGTTTGCTAGACTTTGATTATCCAACTGTGAGTTAACCGCGTGAATCAAGCGACGAGTCATTTCGCAATCAGCTAAAGCACGGTGCGCAACTAAATCAGACACATCGACATTTTGTTGAGCGCAGGCGTTGGTTAGTCTTTGCCAGCCAAAATCATTACGCTTTGGATTGAAGTCGCCGTAAAACTCCGCGTACCAAATCATTGCACACTGAGGAACACAGAACTTGGTAAACATGTCTTCAACAGAACTGACGTACGCATCGTTACAATGTTTGCGTAGAGACTGGATGATCAAGCGCGTATCAAAATCTGAATTGTAGATAATAATTGAACGGCCATTGAGTAATGGCAGGAAGTTATTAGAGAACACCAGATGAAAGTCGGGCGCTTGTTTAACATCTTCATCAGTGATGCCATGGATAGCTGTAGCGTCAGCTGGAATAGTACACGTCGGTTTAACCAATTCGTTCACGATAACTTTGCCAGTTTCAGCACAGATAGCAGTGAACTCGATAATTTCTGCATCAGAACCTAAGCCAGTAGTTTCCGTATCGAGAATTATCGCGCCTTGGGTTTGTAATCGTTTCATAATCATGCCTCCGCCTTAATAGCGTCCTGTGATTTGCTTTCATCACCAACAACGCCAGCTTGTACAATTTTTGCCGCATCGGAATCACAAGAAGAGCAGCCACACAGTTGACCACCACAAAAACAAAACTCTTCTTCGTTGTGGCGAGCATCGGTAAACGGAT
>Ga0070724_10001572_pt1 | contig 13432 bp, 10 predicted proteins | sample tdDd001_FD_67278 | JGI IMG/M metagenome (GOLD analysis project Ga0070724, IMG submission 67278) | Marine sediment microbial communities from the Atlantic coast under amendment with organic carbon and nitrate - tdDd00.1 | ecosystem: Environmental > Aquatic > Marine > Coastal > Sediment | place...
CGGCGCGTACCCGTAGGGCGAATGACTTTTTCAAGGGCGGCTTCCGGCTCTGGGTCTGGCTCTGGGGCCGTTGGCACAAATTTCGCCTGCGCTTCAAACTGCTGGCCAACATTGAGCTCCGACTGGGCGTCGAGGTCTTGTTGTAATGGCGAGTCAAACACTTGCTTGGTTTTATAATCACTCATTTTAGTTTGTCTCCAATAAGAAACTGCAGCGCTTTGTCCATCCGAATATGGCCGCATGGGGTGTTCGCTTCTTGCGGCATCGGTTTAAAACTATGAAACTCAAATTGACTGTGTTGCCAATAATCGGCCTTAGGCAATTTCGCGGGAACATCGCCAGGATAAAGGGTAATGGCTTGATTATCTTCCATCACACCTTGAATCGCGGGTTGGGTGCTATTGCCTGTGGTAACAAACCCCGCTTGCGTCGCGTTGACCGATGCCAACGTCATGCAGTTCATTTCGATATTTTCATAAGCGGTATGCTGCCATGCCGGATGGATCATCTGCTTGAGCAGCGAGGTTAAGTTTGGGTGCTGATCCGGTGTCACGTGATCGGCTTTGGTCGCCGCAAACAAGACTTTATCTATCTTGGCAGAAAATAGCCTGCTAAACAGGTTACTGCGGCCATACTTAAAGCTCTTTAATAACTGCTCGATTGCACTTTGCATATCATGAAAAGAGTCGTGACCGGCATTAAGCGGCTGTAAGCAATCCACCAGCACGATCTGCCGGTCAAAAGTCGAGAAATGCTCTTTGTAAAAGCGTTTAACTACTTTCGATTGATACTCTTGATAACGCGCTTTTAGCATCGCGTATTGGTTATGTTTGGCTTGTTTATCCACCCCATCGTCTGCCCGCAGTGGGAAAAACTGCAGCACTGGCGCGCCTTCAAGCTCACCTGGCAATACAAAGCGGCCCGGTTGAACCCAGTGCAAGCCATGGTCTTTGCAATCATGTAGATATTGGGTGTACAAACACGCGAGGTGCGCCAGTTGATTTTCATCGGCTTCACTCGCGGCGTTAAACTCCCTCAGCGCCTCTAACAACGGTTTTGCAAGCTCTGCTCGCGTGCCTTTGAGCGCCGCAAACTGAAGTTCGCTCCATTGATCAAAATCGAGCTCTAACAGGGGCAAATCGAGCAGCCATTCGCCGGGATAATCAACAATATCTAAGTAGAGCGTCGCGGTTTTAGACAATAACTTGAGCGCACCAGATTGAGGTTTATATCGAATGGCCAAGCGAATTTCACTCACATCTCGCGTCGGCTCAGGCCATTGCGGAGGCGTCGATTGCAGCGAATCTACTGCGGCATCGTAACCAAACCTTGGTACTAACATATTGCTTTGCGGCTCACGCTTAGCACCGATCAAGCGCTTTTCACTGGCGGCGGCAAAAAGCGGTAAATTATCGTGGGTCGAAGTATAAAGCAGTTGATTGACTAGCGAAGTAATATAGGCGGTTTTCCCCGCGCGCGATAACCCAGTGACGGCAAGCTTAAGATGCCTGTCCATACTGCGGTTAACTAAATCATTGACTTCTTGGCTAATTCTTCGCATTTATATACTCCTAACTCGAATTAACACAGAGTATGCAAAATCTTGGATTAATACTAGATGAACAAATCCATTTCACGAGAATGAGCGACAAAAAAAGGCGTAGCCGAAGCCACGCCTGATCTGATCATAAAACCGGATTAAGAGTTGAATGCTACTTGCTCGCCTCGGCAATTTTCACTTTCCAGGTATCAGGACCGATTTGATGCGCATTGGCACCGCTTGAGTCGACGGCCACCGTTACTGGCATGTCTTCTACTTCAAACTCGTAAATCGCTTCCATACCCAACTCTTCAAAGGCAACTACACGTGCTTTCTTAATTGCTTTCGCCACCAAATATGCCGCGCCGCCAACCGCCATCAAGTAGACGGCCTTGTGCTCTTTAATAGACTCAATAGTCTCTGGGCCGCGCTCAGCTTTGCCTATCATGCCGGTTAGGCCAGTTTGGCTTAGCATCATATCGGTGAACTTATCCATACGCGTCGACGTCGTTGGCCCAGCCGGCCCAACCACTTCGTCGCCAACCGCATCCACCGGCCCAACGTAGTAGATAAACTTACCATTAAAATCAACGCCTTCTGGCAAGCCTTCGCCACTTTCCAATAAACCTTGAATACGCTTATGCGCCGCATCACGGCCCGTCAAAATCTTACCCGACAAGAGAACCGTTTCACCCACTTTCCACTCTTGAACGTCTTGCTTGGTCACCTCATCTAGGTTTACGCGGCGCGTGTTTTCACCCGCTTCCCAGGTGATCTCAGGCCAATCTTCCAGTTTAGGCGGTGTAAGCTCCGCAGGGCCGCTGCCATCAAGCGTAAAGTGAACATGCCTAGTTGCGGCGCAGTTCGGGATCATGCAGACAGGTTTTGACGCCGCGTGGGTAGGCGCGCTGTGAATTTTCACATCGACCACGGTTGTCAGCCCGCCAAGACCTTGCGCACCAATGCCGAGCTTATTAACGCGATTAAAGATATCTAAACGCAGCTCTTCTTCTGCATTCTGTGGGCCGCGCTCAATAAGTTCATGAATATCAACATGGCCCATTAACGACTCTTTCGCCATCACCGCGGCTTTTTCTGCCGTGCCGCCAATACCAATGCCTAACATGCCTGGTGGACACCAACCTGCGCCCATAAGCGGGACGGTTTTTTCCACCCAATCGGCAATATCGTCGGATGGGTTTAGCATCGCCATTTTGGTTTTGTTTTCAGAGCCGCCGCCCTTCGCTGCAATCGCGATTTCCACGCTATCGCCCGGCACCATTTCAATATGAACCACGGCTGGGGTGTTGTCTTTGGTGTTTTTACGCGCGCCTGCTGGATCAGCAAGCACCGATGCGCGTAGCGGGTTATCTGGGTTGGTGTACGCAAGGCGCACGCCCTCGTCGATCATTTGCTGAACGGTGAGGTCACTGTCCCACTTTACGTTCATGCCAATTTTCACAAAGCAGGTCACAATACCGGTATCCTGACAAATTGGCCTGTGCCCTTCTGCCGACATGCGCGAGTTAATCAAGATCTGAGCAATCGCGTCTTTCGCCGCTTGGCTCTCTTCGCGTTGATATGCTTTATCTAGTGCCTGAACAAAATCGAGAGGGTGATAATAAGAGATGTACTGAAGTGCATCAGCAACACTGCTGATGACATCTTGCTTGCGGATCACGGTCATACAATGCCTCGGTGTGGTTATTTCTGCTTCCAATCAGATAGCCAGAGCCTGCTGCTACACACTTATTCTGCTTTCCAGTGTAGTTCGCATCCCCTGCCCTTTGGTTTTATGATACTCTTGCTCGCCATTAGGCGCTATGCACGCATTACTCTCTTTGTCACAAATTACGCAAATGAATAACACTGAACTTCAAAATATTTCTATTATTCCAATAAATTACAGCCAAAATCTTGCAAGTCAACATTTCGCTAACATTGAAAATCAGCCTTGGGCAATGCTGCTCCGTTCAGTCTGTGACCAACACCCAGATAACCGCTTTGATATATTGGTCGCCAACCCTGTTGCCACGATCACCACTACCGGCGACGTAAGCCATATCAAACACGCGGAAAATGAGTGGCAAAGCGATGACGACCCCTTTTCAATTATCGAGAAACTGTTAGCTAATGTGCTACCTAGTTGTCAACCGGTTAAGGATATCCCTTTTCTTGGCGGTGCATTGGGCTATTTTAGCTATGATCTGGGTCGCCGTATTGAGACGCTGCCTAACATAGCAGAGCACGATATTCATAGCGCGGATATGGCGGTTGGGATCTACTCTTGGGCGATGATATGCGATCACCAAACCAAGCAAGCCTATGTGGTAGGCGTAGGGCCGCAAACCCATTTTGATTGGCTGTGTGCGCAAAACGCCGAGCCGATGGCGCCATTTAGCCTTACTTCTGCTTGGCAATCCAACATGAATAAGTCGGGTTATACGCCTCGCTTTAATCAAGTTCAAGACTATTTACTTTCCGGTGATTGCTATCAAATCAATTTGGCTCAGCGCTTTGACGCCAGTTACCAAGGCAGTGAATGGCAAGCGTACCAAAAGCTCGAACAGGCTAATGGCTCACCATTTTCAGCCTTCATTCGTACTGAGCAGAGTGCGATTTTGAGCGTATCCCCAGAGCGATTCCTTAAACTTGACCAACAACAGATCGAAACCAAACCGATTAAAGGCACTCGACCGCGCTATAGCAATCCCGAGCAAGATGCTCTGGCAATGCAGGATTTAGCTCACGCAGAAAAAGATCAAGCCGAGAACTTAATGATCGTCGACCTGCTGCGCAATGATATTGGCCGAGTTGCCAAACCGGGCACAGTGAAAGTACCCAAGCTTTTTGATATTGAAAGCTTTCCTGCCGTCCATCACCTTGTGAGTACCATTACCGCAACGCTCAGCGAGCAGCACACCGCTTGTGACTTATTACGTGCCAGTTTCCCCGGCGGCTCGATTACTGGCGCCCCAAAAGTTCGCGCAATGGAAATCATCGAGGAGCTCGAGCCTCATCGGCGCAGCGTTTATTGCGGGAGCATCGGTTATATTAGTCGCTGCGGTAAAATGGACACCAGCATTACCATCCGCACCCTCATTGCTTATCAGCAACGCCTGTATGCATGGGCCGGAGGAGGCTTAGTCGCCGACAGCCAACTCGACGCCGAATACCAAGAAACCCTCGATAAGCTCAGTAGGATCTTGCCCACACTGTCTAAGTAATCAACAAAGGGAGCCATTATGCTCCCTATACTAATGGCTTTCTTACCCGATCACACTCCCCCATCAATATTTCGTCTATATTTATCCTACCGTTATGGTATTAGGTGCTGTATTTGGCCAACCTCACCATAGAGGCAAACGAGGCTGCGTTGACAGGGGATAGAAACACCATGAAAAATATGCTGGTCGTAGAAGACAATAAATCCATTGCTTTAGTTATCGAGCAAATTGGTAAGTCTTTGGGCTATCAAGTCACCGTTGCCCATAGCCTGGCAGAAGTTAAAGCGATTCTTACCCAGCGGCAGGACTTTTTTGTGGCCTCGGTTGATTACAGCCTACCGGATGCCTATGAAGGCCAAACCATTCCCTATGTATTGAAACACAAAATTCCTTGCGTGGTCATGACAGGCAGAGTCTGCGACAAAGTCCACCATAATTTGCTCAACTTTCCCATTATTGATTACATTACAAAAGAAAGTGCTCAGGCTTATTATTACTTACAACAGATCCTGCAAGGGCAACTCACCAATCATCATATTGGCGTCTTAGTTGTCGATGATTCCCTTTCGGTACGAAGTTATGTCTGTGATTTACTCCAACGGAGAAATTTCACCGTTTACGGCGTACCAGATGGCCGCAAAGCACTACAAACTATCAAGGACAACCCAGGTATTAAACTCGTGGTCACCGACTACGATATGCCCGGAATGAACGGGGTGGAGCTAACACAAACCATCCGGAAACGATTTGACGAACGTGATCTGGTGATCATTGGCTACTCCGCGTTAGACAAAAACTATCAATCGGCCCGTTTTATAAAAAGTGGTGCCAATGACTATATCCGTAAGCCATTTTGCCCAGAAGAATTCTACTGCCGAGTTTTTAAAAATGTCGAGCAGATTCAGTATCTCGATAAAGTTAAAACGTCATCCAACATCGATTACCTCACCTCTCTTTCAAACCGTGAACACTTCATCGCCTCACGCAAAGCAGACTTTGAAGCCATCATCGAAGACAAACTTAGCCATCTACTAGTCCTATTTCATATTGACGGATTTAGCCGACTTAATGAGCAATACGGTTACACCATTGCAGACCAAGTGCTTATCGATTTTTCACTGGCGTTAAAAGATCACTTTCCCACTTCCCATCTCGCTCGCTTTTTTGGCGCTGAATTTATCGGCTTACTCAGTGCAACGGATCTTGAACAAAATAAGCAGCAGCTCAATCAGGCACTCAATAACATCCAACGGCGACAGATCAGCGTTAATGCCCAAACTGTCACATACACAGTGAGCCTAGGAGTGAGTATCGTGCAAAACCAGCCAACGCTGAATCGATGTATCGAACAAGCCGCTGAAGCGCTGAATCAAGCCCATACCCTTGGGAGTAAGAAAGTGGTCTACCAGCCGTTAGAGCAGCAAGCTCCCCCATCTATTGCAGTAAATAAATAAAAGCGACCAAACGAATAGCGCCAATAATAATCATCTATTTCAAATTGACGTCATATTCAACGGTGGCGAAAGCCGCCCCTTAATAGCGTGAATACCACCACAAACTTTCATGCGCCAGATGAATAACACCGTTACCCGACATTCAAGGCAGCCGAAAAAGTACCTTGCGCTATCACGCGTTATTGTGCGAAATATCAAGTAAGGCAGGCATCACTAAACAATCACATTTGCGAGCGCTATAATTCAAAGATAACTAATAAGTCAGCCAGTTATCTTAATGCGACTTACAAGGGGGAGGAAATGGACAAACAATCATTTTTACGTCAGTTCTATATGAATAGACCAAGCGGTTATCGAGTCGATAAAAGAACTCAGCAACTTAACCAGCGCTATTTTCGTCCGGCCGCGGTACTCATCGGTGTGGTCGAACGGCCGTATGGGCTTCAAGTTATCTTAACCAAGCGTGCCGAACACCTACGCCATCACCCCGGGCAAATTAGCTTTCCTGGAGGCAAAGTAGAGAGTTATGATCACTCCGTCATTGCAACCGCATTAAGAGAAGCGCACGAAGAGATAGGGCTAGATCCCAGCCACGTAACAGAACTTGGCCTACTACCGCCGCTCAATACCATTAGCCATTTTAACGTAACCCCCGTTGTTGCCCTCGTCTCCTCAGACTATCAAACCAAGCTTGATAAAAACGAAGTCCAAAGCGTCTTTGAAGCACCTGCTGAATATTTATTCAACCAAAAAAATCTGCATTCCATGAAGTTTCAAATCAAGAATGATCTGCACAACGTGTTTGCCGTGCCATATAAGCAACATCTAATCTGGGGAGTTACAGCTCAAATTATCCACTCTTTGCAAGAACAATTTCATAACCCCACACGCGCAAACGATTAACAAATTAACGTAATCATCGAGATTATTTATTGATACTCACCCATGAGCACAATATCGTTAAAGCCCTGTGTTAACAGGAGTTAGAAACGAATATATTTCTGTAACACGCAATTCACAACATTAGTTTTTCTAATCCGAGACACTAGATACACTAATGTCTAGCACGTGTTTTTCGTGACAGAACTCTCGTTTATTACATTAATTCTACGATGCGAAAGCATTTATTGATCCTGATCCTGATATTTATATCAAAAACATACAAAATAGCGCTCGTAATTCCTGTTCCCAATAAATTACACGAGAAAATAACTATGCAATCAAATGTTACTACGGCTCGCGCCGAGGCAACTAACTCTAAGTGGACCTACAAAGACTTCACTTGGGCTCTTTCACTTTTCGGTACCGCAGTAGGTGCTGGCGTACTTTTCCTTCCAATCAAAGCTGGTGCGGGTGGTTTCTGGCCATTGGTTATCCTTGCGTTAATCGCAGCACCAATGACGTGGTTTGCTCACAAAGGCCTAGCACGTTTCGTTCTATCAGCTAAAAACCCAGAAGCAGATATCACTGATACTGTAGAAGAGCATTTCGGTAAGACTGGTGCAAACATCATCACTTTCGCTTACTTCTTTGCTATCTATCCGATTGTTCTTATCTACGGCGTAGGCATCACCAACACAGTTGACTCTTTTATGGTTAACCAACTTGGTTTCGCTTCTTTACCTCGCTGGATCCTATCAGGCGTTCTAATCACTCTGATGACAGCTGGTGTTGTATTCGGTAAAGAACTGATGCTTAAAGCGACGTCTGCTATGGTATACCCATTAGTATTCATCCTGCTTGCACTGTCTTTCTTCTTGGTTCCTGAGTGGAATACATCAATGATGTCAGTAAGCCCTGACTGGAGCGCAATGCCTTCTGTTATTTGGCTAGCTATCCCAATCATCGTATTCTCTTTCAACCACAGCCCAATCATTAGCCAGTTCACTAAAGAACAGCGCATGAAGTACGGTGAAGAAGCAGTACAGAAAACAGACATGATCACTGGCGGCGCAGCAATGATGCTGATGACGTTCGTAATGTTCTTCGTATTCTCTGTAGTACTTTCTCTTTCTCCAGAGCAACTGGCTATGGCTCAAGAGCAAAACATCAGCGTTCTGTCTTACCTTGCAAACGTTCATGAATCACCTCTTATCTCTATCCTTGGTCCAATCGTTGCTTTTGCAGCTATCACTTCAAGCTACTTCGGTCACTTCCTAGGTGCACACGAAGGTTTGGTTGGCCTAATCAAGTCTCGTTCACAAAAACCTGTGAAAAGCATTGAAAAAGCTTCACTACTGTTCATCGTGATCACGACTTGGATCGTTGCCATTGTTAACCCATCTATCTTGGGCATGATTGAAACAATGGGTGCACCGATGATCGCGGCAATCCTGTTCCTAATGCCTGTATTTGCAATGCAGAAGGTTCCAGCGATGGCGAAGTACAAAACTTCAACGTTTGTACAAGTTTTCACAGCTATTTGTGGTCTTGCATCAATTAGTTCGGTAATCTACGGCGCTCTTTAAAATTTCGTTTTAGCGAAATCATATTGATAATAAGCAAGCCTCCTTAATTGGGGGCTTGATTGAAGGTAAAAATAATAAAATGATCAGCGTATTCGACATCTATAAAATCGGTATTGGGCCTTCGAGCTCACACACGGTAGGGCCAATGAAGGCCGGTCAATCTTTTGTTGACGACCTAATCCAACAAGGACGTTTAACAGCAGTTGATTCTATTAAAGTGGATGTTTATGGATCTCTTTCTTTAACCGGGAAAGGCCACCATACGGACATAGCCATTATTCTTGGCTTAGCTGGTAACTCTCCTGAAAGTGTGGAAATTGACGCAATTCCAACTTTCATTGAAAACGTGAAGACTTCTAAAGTTCTTCCGCTTGCAAACAATCAACAAGACGCAGCATTTGATTATGATGCGGACCTAACTTTCCATACTGATAACCTTGAACTGCATGAAAATGGCATGCAAATTCACGCATTCAGTAAAGGGGAGTTAGTTCACAGTAAGACTTACTACTCTACCGGTGGTGGTTTTATCGTGGATGAAGAAAACTTCGGTGTAGAAGCTGAAGATGACGTTATTGTTCCTTACGAGTTCAACACAGCAAAAGAGCTGATTGACCTTTGTAAAGAAAACGCGCTTTCTATTAGTGCGCTAGTAATGGCAAACGAAAAAGTGGTAAAAGACACCAATAAGATCGAAGCGGAATTCGAACTTATCTGGGACACCATGAAAGCTTGTATTGACCGTGGCCTAAGCACGGAAGGTGTTCTACCTGGTCCGCTACGCGTACCACGTCGTGCAGCAGCACTGCATCAGCAACTGAAAACTGGCGAACGTCTATCTAACGACCCAATGACAGTGGTTGACTGGGTAAACATGTATGCATTTGCTGTAAACGAAGAAAACGCAGCTGGCGGTCGTGTGGTAACAGCTCCGACTAACGGTGCATGTGGTATTATCCCAGCAGTCTTAGCCTACTACGACAAGTTCATTTCTCCTGTTACTGAGAAAGAATACACTCGCTACTTTGCTGCATCGGGCGCTGTGGGCGGCCTTTACAAGCAAAACGCTTCTATTTCTGGCGCTGAAGTTGGCTGTCAGGGCGAGGTTGGCGTTGCATGTTCAATGGCAGCTGCCGGCCTTGCTGAACTAATGGGCGGTAGTCCAGAGCAAGTTTGTATGGCGGCTGAAATTGCCATGGAGCATAACCTAGGTTTGACTTGTGACCCAGTTGCAGGCCAAGTACAGGTTCCTTGTATCGAGCGTAATGGTATCGCTGCGGTTAAAGCAATTAACGCAACCCGCATGGCAATGCGCCGTTCTTCTGACCCTCGTGTTTCTCTAGATAAGGTTATCGAAACCATGCTAGAAACAGGTAAAGATATGAACGCGAAATACCGTGAAACCTCTCAAGGTGGCCTTGCGATCAAAGTTATCTGCTAACCGATAGATGACTTATTAGCGAGCTTAGGCTCGCTAATACCTCCCTATTAGGTATACAATTAAGGCATGGGTATCCATGCCTTTTTTTATATAGATTATGATAGCGATAAAAAAACCAAAAATTAAACATTTCTCCGCTCTTATCGAGCTCAACGTCACTCCTGAGCAAAGTCGTTACGTCACCACATTTGATCATCTCTACCAAAATCGCGCCAAAGAAGACGTCATTTACGCCATTACCCACGACGGTAAAATGATTGGCTTTTTCGCTCTCGATTTTGGCTTAGTCAAAAAATACACTTTTGTTGGCAGCAATGAGATCGGTTTAAAGAACTTCTTAATTGATCAGAGACACCAGCAGAAAGGCTACGGCAAAGCCGCTCTAAAGCGATTAGAGCTGTATTTGTACTCAGCCTATCCTGATGTGAAATCGCTCTGTGTGATGGTCGACAAGAAGAATGATGCCGCCTACCAGTGCTGCATCAGCGCCGGATTTGAAGACTCGAAGAAAGTGTTTTTTGATGATGACGCTAATCAAATACGAATACTGCGCTACAAGGTCGCGGCGCCGAAGTAGATGAAGAGCTAAGGGCAAGGGCAAGGGCTAAGGGCTAAGGGCTAAGGGCTAAGGGCTAAGGGCTAAGGGCTAAGGGCTAAGGGCTAAGGGCTAAAAATTTAATTTCAAGCCCCTGCTCCATCAAGCTTTTTTTTCGCTTTAACTTCGCTTTTAGCACTTTTTCCCAGACTTACTCGCCGCGATATACGCAACCGGCAGTACAAGTTTCTTTAATTTCTACTTTGCTTAGAAGCGGCAAGCTAGGTTTTAGCTCTTGCCAAATCCACTTCGCCAGTACTTCACTGGTTGGGTTTTCAAGGCCAGGAATATCATTTAAGTAGTAGTGATCAAGGCGGTTGTAGATTGGCTTAAACGCCGCTTTGATTTCAGAAAAATCTATCACCCAACCAGTATGAGGGTCGACTTCACCTTCAACATAGAGACGAACCAAAAATGAGTGTCCGTGTAGGCGGCCACACTTGTGCCCCTCTGGTACGTGCGGCAAATGATGGGCCGCTTCAAACATAAACTCTTTATACAACTCAGTCGTCATGATGTGTCTCTATATATAAAAATCTGATAGCAAGGCGGGGATGCTACTCAAAAGCGGCCAAATACTCAAGTTTTGTCACCAAAATAGTCCCTCAGCTCTATCAATCTCTCTCATACGGTCGCTTTAACCATTAGCTCATTAAGCGACCACTTAATTAGAAACATCTATCCCCATCACACCCCACAAACACAGTGCGTGGCCGAACTCACACAACCAAAACAAAAACATCAAACACGACAGTATTTAACGTAACATTAACACCGTTAACTCAACCAGATTGTCGTATTATGAATCTATCCATCACATCAAAGCTTCTTATTACCTTAATTGCTGTTTTCACCTTGGTACTCACCTCTTCGACTGGCTATCAATATTACCAACAGCAAAATCTGCTTAATTCGGTGTTAAGCGAACAGCTACACGACAAAGCGAGTAACTATTTCGACAGCCTCAACATGATGATGCTAACGGGAACCATGTCACAAAAAGAAACCTTACGCCAAAAAGCCTTAGCTCAACAAGGCATTGAAGACGTTCGCGTTATCCGTTCAGAAACGGTCAACAAACTCTATGGTGTAGGCAATAGTGGACAAACAGCCAGCGATGAAATAGACCGGCAAGCGCTCGCGGGTGAAACCATTATCGAGCGCTTCAACGCCGATTGGGGTAAAGGTTTAGTCGTCGCGCTGCCGATGAAAGCCAGTGAAAATTACCGTGGCACCAACTGTATAGCCTGTCATATGGCCAAAGAAGGCGAAGTGCTGGGGGTTATCCGCCTCGAGTACAATCTCAGCAAACTCAACACCCAAGTCAGCCAACGCACTTTTATCGCTGTTGCGATCATGACGGTGATCGCCGCTATTGGATTTATTGCGGCCTTATCTATGATCCGGAAAATTGTTGTTCGTCCATTGAAGCAAACCTCACAATTTATGGAGCAAGTCAGTCGCAATAAAGACTTATCCCTACGGCTCACTTCAACACGAAAAGATGAGGTCGGCCAGCTCACTAGCGACATCAACTCTCTACTAGACAGTGTCTCTGATGGGATGACACAAGTACATAAAACCTCTCATGCACTCGCCATTGCCGCCACAGAGCTTACTGATGTCGCCAAAGCGACGGATGACGCCACCAATAACCAACTCAGTGAAACCTCAGAAGTGAAACAGAGCATGGTTGAATTGCAGCAACAACAAATGCATATCGAGCGCGCGACTCACAACGCGTCCGGTTTGATCACCCACACCACAGAAACAGCACGCAGCAGTGCCGACGGTGCCCGTCAAGCGAGCCAGGACATTCAAGCACTGGTAAGTGATATCGAACAAGTCAAAGAGAACATTAACGACCTCAATGATCAGACTGAGCAAGTCACCACCATTTTAGGTGTGATTAAAGGCGTCGCGGAGCAAACTAACCTATTAGCCCTTAACGCTGCTATTGAAGCCGCCCGAGCCGGTGACAGCGGCCGCGGCTTTGCTGTTGTGGCCGACGAAGTGCGCCAGCTTGCCAGTCGTACCCAAGAAGCCACCGGAAGTATCGAAACCATCATTGGTCAATTTCAATCCGGCAGTCGTCGCTCGCTGGAATCGGTCGATCAGGTATGCAATGAGGCCTACTCTCGAGCTCAATCGATTGAACAACTCTCTGGCATTTTATCGGAAGTAATCAAAGAAATGCAGCAAGCCAACCAACATGCGAGCAGCATTCAAGAGCAAGTGGGGATGCAAACCCAAGTCAGTTCAAATGTTAGTAATAAGATTTCAACAATCACCACTCATGCCGAGCAAACTTCCAACTCCGCAGGCAAAACGCGGGAAATTTGTCTATATCTTGAGCACCTTTCCGAGCAGCTAGAGCTATTACTTAATCAATTTACCCTTTCAGACCATAATAAAGGTTGAAGCATAGGATTTGACAGGTAATATGTCAGGTTGAAAACTAAGAAATAGATTTCCAACCCAATTTGATACTCGATATTCAAATTGGGTTGTGTTTTTGACCTCAATGGAGAATATATCAAACATGACTTACGCGCCTGTAACAGACGTACTTAGCGGTAAGCTCGCGGTAGACAGTGAAGTAACTGTTCGCGGCTGGATCCGTTCACGTCGTGATTCCAAAGCTGGAATCTCTTTCCTTGCCATTTATGACGGCTCTTGTTTCGACCCGATTCAGGCCGTGGTCCCA